>ENA-UOUJ01000006-UOUJ01000006.1-activated-sludge-metagenome-genome-assembly--contig:-NODE-6-length-263373-cov-37.574932_pt1 | contig 263373 bp, 233 predicted proteins | sample MGYA00249839_ERZ747224 | MGnify/ENA primary metagenome ERZ747224 (study PRJEB28782, sample SAMN03220277) | activated sludge metagenome | biome: wastewater; feature: sewage sludge; material... | reverse complement strand
GCATCCCTTGCGGGGGTTTTGTTTTATGCGGCGACAAAAGCGCAGGCTACCGGCCCGTCTCGGATTGCTCGAAGGCCTGACCCTGGACCGCCCGGTTCAGGCGCACCGCCACCCCTCCTGGCCCGTTCCGGGCTGCGTGTATTCCCTGTTCTTACCGACGCCGATTGGCCTAAGCCTAGTAGGTCGGTCTTGGCATCCTGTCCCGGCACCAGAGGATTGGCGTTCAATCCGTCGCTGCTTACCTGTAGGGTGGTCGGTCGTTCTACTCTTGCTGTGCTGACTGTCTGTTGTTGAGACGTGGCGACAGGCCACCTCTTCTTCTTCTTTTTCTGCTGCTGCTTCTGTTTATGCTGCCGATTGCCAGGGGTAGTGACTCTAATCGGCATGCGCGGTGCCTGCTCTATGACCGGCGTGCATAACGTTTATTGCTTCAGTAACTGCATAGAATGCATAGAACGTGACTGGATCATAGAAGCGGCGTTTCACACGCCGCTTCTTCTGCCTGGATGGTGGTAGCTCTGCCACTGTCATACGGTTAATGCTCAAAGTATGGGTAAAATAGTTCGGTATAGTTATTGTTAATGCTTGTTTCAGGAGAACCGAATGAATCAGCCCATTAGCCCCGAGCTTGAACCAGGCTTGTCGCTGCGCAAGATTACGCACATCTGCTATGGCTTGTTTTCTTTGGCTATGATCAGTGCAGGTATCTTTGGTGCTGCAGCTGTAGCAGCTGTGATTCTGGCTTACGTCAAACGCGGTGATGCATCGGGCACTATTTATGCCAGCCATCTGGATTGGGTCATCAAGACTTTCTGGTGGGGACTGTTGTGGGTGGTGTTGAGCGCTTTGCTGACGACCATCTTTATTGGTTGGGTAACCGCTCTGGTAGCCATGGTATGGATCATCCACCGTCTGATTAAAGGCTGGTTGGCTTTGGCAGGTGGTCAGGCTCTGGGCCACGACTACTAACGCGATCCCATTTCAGTAGTGTTCTGGCGTAGCCCAGAAAGAAATATTTAAAAGGTGCTCAGATGAGCACCTTTTTTTATTTGATGTTGCTTTGCTTGGGCTTGCTCAGATTTGGCCAGCATCTGCTTGGCTATGCACCCCGGTTCAGGCCCTTGGTCGGTGGGTTTCACTTATCCCTGTTGAGGAAGACTTTAAGGTGCCAGCAGGTGGATCTGTTCGACATGCATATGATGCAGGCACTCACGCAGCAGCAAGAGATAAATACCCAGGTTTTGATTATTGACCAGCTGATGGATATTTTCCAAAGAGCCCGCGTTGATCATTTTCAGGCTGACCGCTCCTTGGCTGGCTGCTGCATACAGGGTGAACAGGTCGTCAATCATGTCCCGATTAAGAGTGTGCTGCTCGCTGCCTTGGGCATCTGTGAGCCAGACGCCAAGCTCTTCAGCAAACTCCCCAGCGGCAAACACCATGAACTGACGCAGATCCAGGCTGGCTGGCATGATCGCGTCTTCCACGACCTCGATAGCATGTTCCAACTGCGCTGCGCGCGAGCTGGAGTCTGCGAAACAGCTTGCCAAGAGCTGGACGCCACTAAGTTCCGGGAAGTGCTCGGTATGAACAGGGACACCCTTATGAGCCATGCTTATTTCAGCGTGATCGGAGCCGAAATCAAGGATAGCCACTTGTGCTTGAGGATGAGCGGTTTGCAGGTTTTGCAGTATTAGCGGGGTACTGGCTGGAGGTGGTGGTCGGGAGCTGTCTGACATAAATATCCTTAAGGTATTTCAATCCGTTTGCTCTTGCTCTCCTGCTTGCTTGAATAGCGCCAAAGCAAGATGCCGTTGTGTGTCGTGATCCACGATGGGGGCCGGGTAATCCTGTCCCAGCCTGAATTCGATAGGAAGCTGCTTGGCCTGCCAGGGGGCATGCACGGCCTGCTTGTCCAGAGACGCCAGCTCAGGGACATAGCGTCGTATGAATTGCCCCTCTGGATCAAATTTACGCGATTGGGTGATGGGATTAAAGATGCGAAAGTAAGGCTGCGCATCGCATCCGGTAGAGGCGGCCCATTGCCAGCCTCCCACATTGGAAGCCATATCGTAATCAAGCAGCTTCTGAGCGAAATATTGTTCACCCCAACGCCAGTCTATCAGCAAGTCTTTCACCAGAAAGGAAGCGCTGATCATACGGAGCCGGTTGTGCATATAGCCTGACTGGTTCAGTTGACGCATGGCGGCATCCACAATCGGGTAGCCAGTCCGGCCTTCTTTCCAGGCCTGGAACCAGTCTTCGCGATTAGGGAAGGGCAGATCCTTGTAGGCGGGCTTGAAGCTCTCTGAGGCCGTTTCAGGGTGGTGCCACAGGAACTGCTGATAGAACTCTCGCCAGATCAATTCGCTCAGCCATGTTGCTGCGCCCTCGGAGTCGCTGGGCCAAGCTAAAGATACCGCTTGGCGGATAGAGAGGGTTCCAAAGCGCAGATGGGGAGCCAGATAGGACACCCCTCGTTTGGCTGGAAAGTCTCGGCGCTCCTGATAAGCGTGGATTCTGGGTTCGAATTCTTCCAGCAAGGTTTGGGCGCCTTGCCAACCGGCGGGGTTCAGCAGTTTTGCGCGAGACTCGTCTTGAAAGCCCAATTGCTCCAAACCAGGCAAGGATTGCTCGGGCAGCGCGGCCCATTGGCCTTGCGAGCAGTCGTATGCTTGCACATTTTCAGATTGGATACGCGCCAGCCAATTGCGCTTGTAGGGCGTAAAAACCGTGTAGGGCTGTTTCTGTTGGGTCAGGATTTCATCCTGCGCAAAGATCACCTGGTCCTTGAACAGCTGCAGTTCCATGCCTTGTGAGGATAGAGCATGGCTGACAGCCCGATCCCGCGTGATGGCCGCAGGCTCGTAGTCCTCGTTTGTATAGACGGTTCTTGCATTCAGGCTGAACGCCAATTCTGGAATTTTCTGTACGGGGTCCCCATAAACGGTGATCAGTTCACTGCCATTTTGACGCAGTTGCTCCTGAACCTGTAGCAGGCTGTCGTAGATAAAAGCCAGTCGGACATCATTGGCGGGTAAGGATTGCAGGATGGTGCTGTCAAAGACAAACACACAGGCTACAGGCAGACCACTTTTCAAGGCATGGTGCAAGGCAGCATGATCGTGCAAACGTAGATCACGGCGTAGCCAGCACAAGGCGCGTGGGATTTGAGCGGGTGGGGTAGAGAATGAAATCGACATGAATACGAGAAAGCAGCGGACTTGATGCCGCCAAATGAAAAAAGGGCCGCGGCTGAAAGCTCAGCGGCGCGGCCCGATATTGCCAGAGGTGCCTGGGCACCCCGTGCTTATTTCAGGTGAGCGCTGACCAGCTTGGTCAGTTCAAACATGGAGACCTGGTCCTTGCCGAACAAGGGGCGCAGCTTGGCGTCGGCATTGATGTTGCGACGGTTCTTGGGATCCTGGAGATCGTGTTTCTTGATGTATTCCCAGATTTTCTTCGTAACTTCAGTACGCGGCAGCGCGCCAGAGCCAATCACCGCAGCCAGTGTTGGGCTAGGAGTGAGTGGTTTCATGAAGGCTGCATTGGGTTTGCGGGTAGCAGGCTTTTTTTCAGTGCTGGCCATGAACGGAACTCCTGAGAAACGAGTTGAAGGGGCGGGTTATGCGCTAGGGCACGACTTGTCTGTCAGCATACCGTGATACTCCCTATACGTCCAAGCCCTTTGTGAGCAAGAGCTTTGCGGGTCTGTAAGCAGATTTTCCAGTGTTTACAGGCTGCTGCAACGCACTATGGATTTGGGTTCGGGATTCCTGTGCCAATCATGCGCAGCACAGGTAGCTGTAGCATAATGATGGATTCGGCCTGCTGAAAGGCAATTTTGGCACCTGTTGCTTTATTGACGGTTCAAAGCACGGGCCTTTGTTTGATATTGAGTAAAGATATGAGCCCTACTGTGGATACCCTAGTCATTCGTCGTCCTGATGATTGGCATTTGCACCTGCGCGATGGCGCTGTGTTGGAATCGGTCTTGGGCCATACCGCGGCACAATTTGACCGGGCTATCGTCATGCCCAACCTGACGCCGCCCGTTACCGCAACGGCACAGGCTCTGGCCTACCGCGAGCGTATCCTGGCCGCTTTGGCCAAAACTGAGTACGCTGGCAAGTTTGAGCCTTTGATGACCTTGTACCTGACCGACAATACTCAGCCAGAGGAAATTATCCGCGCCAAGGAAAGCGGAGTTGTGCATGGCGTCAAGCTGTATCCTGCCGGTGCCACCACCAACTCCGACGCGGGCGTGACAGATTTGTTGAAGAACTGTTCCAAGGTGCTGGCCCAGATGCAGGAATCGGGTATGCCTTTGCTGATGCACGGAGAGGTCACAGACCCCAGCATCGACTTGTTCGACCGGGAAGCCGTATTCATCGAGCGTGTGATGATCCCCATGCGCAAGGCCTTCCCCGAACTGAAAGTGGTGTTTGAGCACCTGACCACGGCAGAGGGCGCTGCCTATGTGAGCCAGGCGGAAGGCCCGGTTGCCGCAACCATCACCGCCCATCACTTGCTCTATAACCGTAATGCTTTGTTCCAAGGCGGTTTGCAGCCACACTGGTACTGTTTGCCTGTCTTGAAGCGCGAGAAGCATCGCCAGGCCCTGGTTGACGCTGCCACCAGCGACAGCAATCGTTTCTTCCTGGGTACAGACAGTGCACCACACTCGCGTAGCCGCAAAGAACAAAGTTGTGGCTGTGCGGGCTGTTATACCGCACTGCACGCGATGGAGCTGTACGCATCGGCTTTTGACAAGGCTGGCCGTCTGGATCGCCTGGAAGCCTTTGCCAGCTTGAATGGCCCTGCTTTCTACGGCCTGCCCGTCAATGAAGGAACAATGACCTTGCAGCGCAGCCAGTTCACGATCCCCGAGTCTGTGGAGATGGCCGGTGAGCCATTGATTCCTCTGGCTGCCGGTCAAGCCCTGGACTGGAGTGTGGTGAGCTAAGGATGACAGAAGCCGCCTGGCTCCAGCGTCTTTACTAGCGCTGAGTCAGGCTGCTCTGGACAACTGGTTTCACCGCGAGATACCGTCGTGGAAACTGCTTTTCTTGATGTGGCGTGGTCTGCTTTGGCAGTCCGCATGGCCGCCACCGCTTTGGTTGTTGTTCTGGTGTCGTGGTCAGTGAGCGCATTTGGCCCATTGATTGGTGGTGCTCTGGCGGGTTTGCCCATGGTGTTGGGCCCCGGCTTCTATTTTCTGTCCCAGCAGTTCCCCGCCGATTATGTGCAGCAGGCGGCAACCTATGCCGTGTATTCGCTTAGTGCGACTCAGCTGTTTTTGCTGCTCATCATTGTTTGTGCTCCCACTTTGTCGCCTTGGCGCACCTTATTGTGTGCGGTTGCTGGTTGGGCGGTGGCCGCCTTGCTCTTGTCCTTCATGCCCGTGCAACCTGTGTTGGGGCTGGCTTTGTTTATTGCTGTGACTGCGTTCAATTTGCGCGTGTCGCGTCGTCTGGCCGGCATGAAAGGGACCAGCAAAGCAAAAGCGGGTTGGGGCTTGCTGATATTCAGAGGGGCTTTGGCAGGACTTCTGGTTGCTATCGTGACCACCAGCAGCTCTTTGCTGGGGCCGAGCTTGTCGGGGCTGATCATGGCTTTCCCCATTGGCTACACCGTGGTCGCCGTGACCATTCACCAAACCTTGGGGGCAGCCAGCTTGGTCGCGACTTTGCGTTCGGCCTTGTGGGGAACAGGCAGTCTGGCGGGGTTTTGCACCACGCTGGCGTTGACCTTCACGCATTTACACTGGCTGACAGCCTTGCTGCTGGCTGCCGCCGTGTCGATTGCGATTACCTTGCTGTTGGTGTTCCGCCCCTGGGCTCGCCGGGGCTAAGCGCTTATTCTGCGTCGAACAGATCCTGACCCTGTGTGTTGCGTGGCGGCGTGAGCCCCAGGTGACGCCAGGTGTTCAGGGTAGCAATGCGGCCTCTTGGGGTGCGTTGCAAAAAACCATGCTGGATCAGATAGGGTTCGATCACATCTTCGATCGTGTCGCGTTCTTCACCAATGGCTGCCGCCAGGCTGTCTACCCCAACCGGGCCACCGTCGAATTTATGCACGATGGCCTCCAGCAATTTTCTGTCCATCAAATCCAGGCCTTGTGGGTCCACTTCCAGCATGGACAGGGCGGCTTGTGCGCATTCGGTATGGATGATGCCGCCGGTTTTGACTTCGGCGTAATCGCGTACTCGGCGCAGAAGTCGGTTGGCAATACGCGGGGTGCCACGCGAGCGGCGGGCAATTTCGTAGGTGCCTTCATCCGTCGTGCTGACATTCAGTAGCCCGGCACTGCGCGCCACGATATGCGTCAGGTCTTTGACGTCATAAAACTCCAGACGGGACACAATGCCAAAACGGTCACGCAAGGGGTTAGTCAACATGCCGGCACGAGTCGTGGCACCGACCAGGGTGAAGGGCTGCAAATCCAGTTTGACGCTGCGCGCTGCCGGGCCTTCGCCAATAAGAATGTCAATTTGAAAGTCTTCCAGTGCCGGATACAGAATTTCTTCGACGACGGGAGACAGGCGATGGATCTCGTCAATAAACAGGACGTCGTTAGGTTCCAGGTTTGTCAGCAAGGCGGCCAGATCACCGGGGCGCTCCAGCACGGGGCCGGAAGTCTGGCGCAGGTTCACGCCCATTTCATGGGCAATGATGTGGGCCAGCGTGGTTTTACCCAAACCGGGAGGGCCAAACAGCAAGACGTGGTCCAGCGCTTCCTGGCGTTGGCGAGCAGCCGCAATAAAGATTTCCAGCTGTTCGCGCGCCCGAGCTTGCCCGACATAGTCCTCCAGCATCTTGGGTCGCAAGGCGCGTTCGATGGACTCTTCGTTGGGTGACAAGGGTTTGGGCGTAATGATGCGCTGTTCAGAAGGCAGGCTGGAGAGCGAATCGGAATGTATGGCCATGATGACTACGCTGATTGAATATACAGTATGGTACACCAAGCACCCACCGCCTGAGTATCAGGGCACATGTCAGTGTTCATGGAGTGCGCGGGCAAATCGGTCATCCGTAGCAGCCAGGCTGGATTTGTCCGGCCAGCGCTAGGCTGCTTCGCATGGCATCGCGCATAATGTGGGTTGGAGTTTTTAATCGAGATTTTAGCCATGTCCCTGGAATTACCTGATTTTGCTGATGTTGTAGCCGCCGCTGAACGCTTGGCGCCTGTGGCACACCGCACGCCGGTCTTGACTTCCGCAACCTTGAACGAGCGCCTGAATGGCGAAGTCTACTTCAAGTGCGAGAACTTTCAGCGTATTGGTGCTTTCAAGTTTCGCGGTGGCTTCAATGCGCTGGCGCAGTTGAACGAGCAGCAGAAAAAAGCAGGGGTCGTCGCTTTTTCCTCGGGCAATCATGCGCAAGCTGTAGCCCTGTCGGCCAAGCTCTTGGGGATACCGGCCACCATCATCATGAATTCGGATGCTCCGGCTGCCAAATTGGCCGCAACGCGTGGCTACGGTGCCAAAGTGATCGAGTACGATCGCTTGACCCAAGATCGTGCCCAAATTGCACAAGAGCTGGTCGAGCGTGAAGGGCTGACCTTGATTCCTCCCTTTGCGCATCCTGATGTGATCGCGGGGCAGGGAACGGCGGCACTGGAGCTGCTTCAGGAAGTGCCGGACTTGCAGCAGTTCTATGTTCCATTAGGGGGCGGTGGCTTGCTGTCGGGCTGTTTGCTGGCCGCCAAGGCTATGGCACCGGCTTGTGAAGTCTTTGGTGTTGAGCCGCAGGCTGGGGATGATGCCCAGCAGTCCCTGCGTAGTGGGGAGATCGTCAAGATTGCTCCGCCTGCATCGATTGCTGATGGGGCGCTGACCCAAGCTTTGGCGCCCATGACGTTTGAGCTGATTCGCAGCATGGTCACAGATATTTTGACGGTGCCTGATACCGAGCTGGTTCAGGCCATGCGTTTCTTTGCGGAACGCATGAAGATGGTTGTGGAGCCTACAGGTTGCTTGGGTGCCGCGGCGGTAATGCGTCAGGGTGATTTGCAAGGCCGCAAGGTTGGCGTACTCATCAGTGGCGGGAATGTGGATGTATCCGCCTTGGGGCGTCTGCTCGCTTGATAAATGGAATAGTTTTTAAAAATCGGGCCGTTCATATGAACGGCCCGATTTTTTATACATAGCAGTGTCGTCTCAAGCGCGTGACAGCGATTTCAGCGCTTGCTTGATCCCTTCTGACACATCAATATCATCTGGCAAGGCTTTGACAGCAACACTGGCTTCCTTGTTGGAGTAGCCCAATGCTTCCAAAGCGTGCAGCACATCATCCCGGCTATTGGGAGCGGCGCTGACTGTACCGCCGCTGCCCAGGTCTGCACCCAGCTTGCCACGCAGTTCCAGTAAAAGACGCTCGGCTGTTTTCTTGCCTATGCCCGGAATCTTGACCAGACGGGACGTTTCCTGGCGCGTAATGGCATCAGCCAGTTCTTCTGCACTCATGCCCGAGAGCAAGGACAGGGCGGTGCGGGCACCAATGCCCGTAACTTTGATCAGTGCCTTGAAAGTGCTGCGCTCGTTCAGGCTGGAAAAGCCAAACAGCACGTGAGCATCTTCACGAATAGCCAGATGGGTGAACAGATTGACCTGTGCGCCCAGCTCTGGCATTTGGTAGAGCGTACTCATGGGGACATCGATTTCATAACCGACCCCACCCACATCCACACAGATGGTAGGTGGTTGTTTTTCGATCAAGGTACCCCGGATGCGACCTATCATGACGTTCCTTCTGGAGAGTTAACCCAAGATCCGGCCAGCGCGAATGCGACGGCGCGGCCCGGTGGTGATGGCTCCGCCTTTTTGCAGGCCGCCCACCACACTGCTGTGATGAGCATGGCTGATGGCGCAGGCCAGGGCATCGGCCGAGTCCGGTGCGGGCAGGCCGTTCAGCTGCAAGAGCCGCTGGACCATCAGCTGGATTTGTTCTTTGGCAGCATGGCCACTGCCGGTGACGGTTTTCTTGATCTGCAACGCTGTGTATTCATGTACATCCAGCCCGCCTACGGCCAGCGCACACAAAGCGGCGCCCCGTGCCTGCCCCAGCAAAAGGGTGGAGGCAGGGTTGCTGTTTACAAAGACTTTTTCGATGGCAGAGGTATCGGGCTTGCTTTGCTCAATCACTTCAGTGATATGAGTCAGAATCAGCTTTAGCCGCTCTGCCAGAGGCAGATCAGGCGGGACCACGATGGTCCCGCTGGCCACATAGCGCAAGCTGGGCCCCTGGGCGTCGATCACTCCGAAACCAGTGCGACGCAAGCCAGGGTCTATGCCCAGGATTCGCATATTAGTGACGGAAGTGGCGTGTGCCGGTCAAGACCATGGCAATACCACGCTCGTTGGCGGCGGCAATGACTTCGTCATCACGCACGCTGCCGCCGGGTTGAATCACGCAGGTGGCGCCTGCTTCGGCAACTACATCCAGACCATCACGGAAGGGGAAGAAAGCGTCGGACGCAACAGCCGAACCCTGCAGGGTCAAGCCAGCGTTTTCAGCCTTGATGGAGGCGATGCGGGCAGAGTCCACACGGCTCATCTGACCAGCGCCCACACCCAGGGTCATGCCCTGACCGCAGAACACAATGGCGTTGGATTTCACGTACTTGGCCACGTTCCAGGCAAACAGCATGTCTTGCATTTGCTGGGCGGTAGGTTGTACTTGCGTCACGACCTTGAAGGCTTCGGTGTTGTCGCGGAAGGTGTCGGGCGTTTGCACCAACCAGCCGCCGCCGACACGTTTCACGTCGAAAGCGTTGTGAGCCTGACCGGGCTGAATGCTCAGCACGCGCACGTTCTTTTTCGCGGCAAACACGTCCAGAGCACCTTGCGTGTAGGAAGGTGCCAGCAGCACTTCTACAAACTGGCTGCTGATCGCCTGGGCAGCGGCTTCGTCCACTTCACGGTTGAAGGCAATAATGCCGCCAAAGGCCGACGTTGGGTCAGTTTGGAACGCTTTGCGATAGGATTCCTCGGCGGTTTCGCCCAGAGCTACACCGCAAGGATTGGCGTGCTTGACGATGACGCAAGCGCCCGCGTCAAAGCTGCGGACACATTCCCACGCGGCATCGGCGTCAGCAATATTGTTGTAGGACAGTTCCTTGCCCTGTAGCTGCTTGTAGCGACCCAGCAGACCTTCGCCAATGGTGCCGTCTGTGTAGAAAGCCGCGCTTTGATGCGGGTTCTCGCCGTAGCGCAGAGTCTGTTCCTGTTTGAGCTGAATGGTCAGCACATTGGGCCAGGTGTTCACTTCGGGGGCGCTGTCCTGGGCAGGCTCGGCCTGAGCCAGGCTGGTGAGGTAAGCCGCAATAGCACCGTCGTAAGCGGCGGTGTGGGCGTAAACCTTGGCGGCCAGTTCCAGACGCAGGCCGTAAGAAGGGAGACCAGCAGGGCCATCCATATCAGCCAGTACGCGTTCGTAATCGACAGGGTCAATCACCACACAGGCGCCGCCTTCAGGCGTACCGTGGTTCTTGGCAGCAGCGCGCAACATGGCGGGGCCACCAATATCAATGTTCTCTACCGCATCGGCAAAGGTGCAACCCGGCTTGGCAATGGTTTCACGGAAAGGGTAGAGGTTGACGACCAGCAGATCGATACGGTCAATGCCGTGCTCTTCCAGAGTCTTCAAATGTTCGGCGCTGTCGCGACGCGCCAGCAGGCCACCGTGAATTTTTGGATGCAGTGTTTTGACACGGCCATCCAGAATTTCTGGCGAACCGGTGTGCTGGGCCACTTCGGTAACTGTCAGGCCAGCTTGGGCCAGCAGCTTTGCGGTGCCACCAGTGGATAAAAGCCGCACTCCGCGTTGGGCGAGTGCTTGGGCAAATTCGACAATACCGGTTTTGTCGGAGACAGAGAGAAGAGCTGTCTGGATTTTCATGGAAGGTGAGACGTGAGAGTTAGGAATCAGGGTTGCAGATTGTGGGCACTGAGCTTCTTGCGCAAAGTACTACGCGTGATGCCCAGCATTTCTGCGGCCTTGGATTGGTTGCCCGCGGATTTCTCCAGGGCAACTTGCAGGACAGGCCGTTCCACGCAGGAGATGACCATCGACAACAGATCGCGTGGCTCGGATTCGCCCAGATCGGCGAAGTAGCGTTCGAGGCGTTCACGTACGGACTGTTCTAGTGGGTTGGTCGTTGACATTTTTTTCTGAAGGTATACGTAGTACTTAAATACAAAAGAGCCACACAGCTGTCTGTTATTGCAGGTAGGGCTGGTCCAGGTCGCATTCTTGAAACCAGTGAGTAATGGCTTCTAATTGATCTGCACAGTTTTCGATACGATTAATCTGGTCCAGCCAGTGTCGGGAGTCCGGCATATCCGACAAATACCAGCCTATATGCTTGCGGGCAGTACGTACTCCAGTGTGCTGCCCATAGAAAGCGTAATGGTCTTGCAGGTGTTCGATCATGCAATCGCGCAGTTCGCCGAAGGTGGGGGCTGCACGATGTTCGCCATGTTCGAGGTAATGCAGGATTTCCCGGAAAATCCAGGGTCGTCCTTGCGCGGCTCGACCGATCATGACGGCATCCGCTCCGGTGTACTCTAGTACGAATTTTGCCTTTTCGGGACTATCGATATCCCCATTGGCGATGACCGGAATAGAGAGGCTGTTTTTGACTTCGCGTATGGTGTCGTATTCGGCGTGGCCCTGGTAGAAGTCGCAGCGGGTGCGGCCATGCAGGGTCAAAGCGGCGATGCCGATATCTTCGGCCAAGCGGGCAATACGAACAGCATTGCGCGATTGCGCATCCCAGCCGGTGCGGGTCTTGAGTGTAACCGGAACCTGGTAGGGAGTACATGCCTTGACAACGTGTTCAAGGATTTCAATGATGCGTGGCTCGTCACGCAAGAGGGCGGAACCCGAGGCCACGTTACACACTTTTTTGGCCGGACAACCCATATTGATATCAATGATGCGAGCGCCTTTGCTGATATTGAACACAGCGGCTTCGGCCATCATTTCAGGGTCTGAACCGGCAATCTGTACAGCTACCGGATCCGCTTCACCCTCGTGATTCAGACGTCGTGATGTTTTCACGCTGTCCCACAAGCGCTTGTTGCTGGCGGCCATCTCCGAGACGGCATAACCGGCGCCCAGCGTCTTGCACAGACGACGGTAAGGTCTGTCTGTTACTCCAGCCATGGGGGCAATGAAAATAGGGTTAGGAAGGGTCCAGGGGCCGATACGCATGGGGAAGATTTTAACCCTGCGACACGGGTTCGTGGGCAAGGACTTACAAGAAGAATAAGGGGTGGCCCCGCATCGGGGCCTGTAACGCAGGTGGGCCTAGGCGCGCATTCCTTGCAGCAGCTGTCGGGCAAATGGCTGACGGGCGAAGGGCAGGGTGTCCATGGCCAACAGTCCCAGACCACATGCATGCTGGATCAATGGATTCCTGGTGGCGAACAGACGCGGCAAGGTATCGGTGATTGCGGCAGTCAACCAGCGATCCGGGCGGCGCAGACGAGCGTAACGAGCCAAAAAGGGATCGGGGTTCTGGCTGCAATCGGCTTGCCAGGCGGCCAGACACTGTGACAATTGTGCGACATCACGCAAGCCCAGGTTCAGACCCTGACCGGCAACCGGGTGCAAGGTCTGGGCGGCATTGCCCACTGCCAGCAGGCGTTCGGACAAGCGACTGGGACCAGCATGAAAGGCAAGCGGGAAGATGTGGCGCTTGGAGACCAGCTCCAGATGTCCCAGGCGCTCTCCAAAGGCTTGCAGCATGGCGGCCTGGAACTCTTGAACAGGCAGTTCGGCCAAGGATTGGCTGCGTTCCGGGCTATTGCACCAGACAATCGCGTACAAGTCAGGAGCATCAGGGTGGGGCAGGGCCGCAAAGGGGCCGTGTTCGGTAAAGCGCTCGTAGGCCCAGCCGGTTTGAGGCTGGCTGGCGCGCACCGTCGTCAACAAGGCGTGTTGACCGTAATCGCGTCGCACGCCGGTAGGGCGGACGCCATCACACTGTACGGCAATCAAGGCTGTGGCTTGACCCGCATCGTGGTCGACCAGAATCTGTTTGGGGGCGGAGTGGGTACGGGCCTCCTGAGCGGGCAGCAGCGTGACGCCGCTGTCCCGGAGCCGGGCATGCAGGGCCCAGAGCAAATCATCGTAATGAACCACGGCGCCAAGGTCAGGTACACCCAGTTCGTCGGCTTGAATCAGACAACGGCCCAGACGTCCTTTTTGGGAAACATGCACGGTGCGCATCAGGGCGGCGCGCTCGGGCCAGGCTTTGAGCTGATTCAGAATCAGGCGACGGCTGCCGTGATTGAGGGCCAGGGTGCGTGGATCGCCCTGGGCATGTTCGGTACTGGCCAGATTGAAGTTTTTCCCCAGAACGGCAATGCGTGACGGGCTTGGGTGCTGGGCAGCCAGCATTAGCGCCAAAGATGCGCCTACGGGACCGGCGCCACAAATGGCGATGTCGTAGTCGGTGGCATTCATGGGGGACCTCATGACGGCAAGGAAGTAATTCAGGTATTGTACGGGAAGGTGGCTGTCAAATTGGCTTTAAGCAAATGACAGCTGTGCGCAATGGCTGGCAGCACAAGCCCGGATTGGATGCCCTGCATGTCTCAGCAGACTTTGTCATTTGAACAGACCAAACCTTTTCGCCATAAAGTCACCGCTGCGTGGCTGTCTCTTCTATTAGGTGTGGTGGGCGCACAGCACCGCTATCTGGGCAGACGTTTTTGGTATGTCCCTTTGATGTTTACCAGCCTGGCCATTCTGGGAACGCTGATGTTTCAGCAGGGGCTGGATTCGTTATTCCCCAATTTGCTGATCTTGCCGGTCAGTGCCGGGATTATCGAGGCCGTGATTCTGGCGCTGCGTAGCCCCGAAAAATTTGACGCGCTCTACAACCCCCAAAGCGAGCAACACAATCAGCATGGCTGGCCCAGCGTCCTGACAGCGGTGGTCTCGACGGTTGCCTTTGCCAATATCAGCCTGTTCTGGCTGGTACACATCATCATGGCCTTTTATCGTTATATGGGCTGGCTGGATCTGTCTGTGTATTAAACACATCAAGTGCCTTGTAAAGTAAAGGTTTTTCACAGGCCTGCCCTTGTGGCGAGGGCTTGCGCACGTTACAATACGGGTTCTTTAGTTTTATAGGAGCTGTGTGGTGAATCCCGACCCCGGCGACAGTGCTAGTCGATCTATGTTCGACCTATCTATGTCCAGGCGCGTTCAGGCCCGCTGATTCCTTCACAGCTTGCCGCGTCCTGGAAATTTCAGGGCGTGGTGTCTCAGGCGGCTGTTCTGCTGCCTCAAATTCCCCGCCATTTCATTCTCTGGAAAGCCCTTGGCTTTCTGAATCCTGATGTGTTGCAACTTTAATGTGCAATAGGGGGAATGTATGCGTATTTTCGATCTCTTTTTGCGCCGTGCCGGCATCCAGGCTTCTGCCCTGCGTGCTCGTGCCCCTTTGTCCGTCTCCCGTTTGACGGTTGTCTGCCCTCGTGGCGATCTGGCCCAGATCCGGCGTCGTATTTACTCGGACCTGAATACCGCGGGCATCCGCGTGGCCAATGTGCAGGTAGACCATTCCGATACGCACGATACGGCGTGCGTGACCTTGACTTGCCCGCCTGAGCTGCGTGCAGAACTGATGCAGCGTGCCCGACTGATTCGGGATTATCCCGGTGTGCTGAATGTGAAGTGGGCAGGGCGGGAGCGTATTGCTATAAACTAAACCGCAACTGGATTTGTTGCGGATGGCGCTGCTATGTCCTTGCTCGACTGGCTGACACCTTGGGAGTTTTCTCCTGTTCTGCTTTTGACCTTCTTGCTGGTCATCGCTTTGTACGTCCGGGGGCGGCAAGTACACCGCCCCAATCTTTTGCGCCAGTCCTTCTTCTGGATTGGCCTGATTCTCCTCTACCTTTCCTTGCACACGCGCCTGGACTATTACGCCGAGCGCATGTTCTTCATCCATCGGGCCCAGCATTTGATCTTGCATCATCTGGGCCCCTTGTTCCTGATGGGTGCCTATCCCGGTCAAACCTTGCGTGCGGGGCTGCCGTTGAGCTGGCGGCGGGCTTTGGCTCAATGGTTGCGCCGACCCAGTGGCCGACGTGTTCAGGCTGTCCTGACCAACCCGATACTGGTCGCCTTTCTGTTTGTTTTCCTGGTCCTGATCTGGATGCTGCCTACGGTGCAGTTCTATTCCATGCTGGACTGGCGTTTGTACCGTTTGATGAACTGGTCTGTGGTCATCAGCGGGATCATGTACTGGAACCTGATTCTGGATCGTCGGCCTTCACCACCGGCCCGGCTGTCGGTGGGTGGGCGTATACTTTCGCCGGTTATTACGATGGTGCCACAGATGATTGTGGGCGCCATCATCACATTTACTGAATATGACCTTTATCCGATTTTCGATTTATGCGGTCGTGCCATTCCGGGTATGGATGCGCTGGCTGATCAGGTCATGGGTGGCCTGATTATGTGGGTGCTGGCCGGTCTGGTTGAAGTGTTTGGCCTTTTGTATGCCTTGGGCACCTTGATGCGCCTGTCAGCGCGTCACCGTTTGCCAGAATCTCGCAAGCGGACAAGCGCTATGATGGTCAGGGCCAATTGATTTTGTCGGGAGTATCCATGCAGTTTAAACCCGCCCGTTCCGCGCTTTCTCTATGTCTGGCTTTGTCGCTGGCTTTCGGTTCAGTGTTGCCTGTGCAGGCGCAGCCTGTGGGCATCCCTTCAATGGGAGCAGCTTCGGGTGCCGAGTTGTCTCCGGTTTTGGAGCGGACTTTGGGCAATGCCATCATGGAGCAGGGCAGGCGTTCACCCGACTATGTCTCGGACCCGGACATCAATCAGTATTTGACGGATATGGGCCGCAAGCTGGCCCAGTACGGTCCTGCCATGGCGCAGCCAGTGACGGTATTTGCCCTGCGTGATAGCAGCATCAACGCCTTCGCCTTGCCCGGTGGCTATATCGGTATTCATAGCGGTCTGTTCACGGCTTCACAGTCCGAGTCCGAATTGGCCTCGGTGCTGGCTCACGAAATTGCCCACGTAGCGCAACGTCACGTTGCTCGCGGTATTACCCAAAGTGCGCAAAGCAACCATTTGCTGATTGCTGCTCTGGCCGGAGCCTTGTTGGGGGCCCTGGCGGGCAGTGGTGACCTGGCGATGGGGGCGGCTGCTTTCGGACAAGCAGCGGCCGTGGATAGGCAGCTGGGTTTTTCTCGTCAGGCCGAGCAAGAAGCTGACCGCGTCGGTTTCGAGATGCTGCTCAAGGCTGGTTATGAGCCACAAGGCATGGTGCAGATGTTTCAGCGTCTGGCCGCGGCTTCGCGTCTGAATGAGCGCGCGACAGCCAATGAGTACGCCAGCACTCACCCCATGTCTCAGCAGCGTGAATCGGACATCAGTAACCGGGTGCGCGGTCTGCCAGCCAGTAATTATCAGGACACCCCTTCGTTCTGGTATATCCGTGCGAAGTTGATGGTGATGCAGGCTGGGGGTGGGCAGTCCTTGCGTGTTCTGGAGCAGGCGCTGCAAAGCACGAACCAGTCACAAAGTGATCTGGAGCGCTCTGCGGCGCAATACGGTCTGGCCTATATTGCGCAAGGCCGTCAGGATTATGAACAGGCTCGTGCGCATCTGACCGAAGCGCGGGGACAGGGCAAATTCCAGGCTCCGGAGCTGGATACCCTGGGTATACGCATTGCGATTGCCGATCGAGATGTGCAAGGTGCTTTGAATTTGGCCAAGCAGGCCTGGCAGCGTTGGCCCAAGAGCCAAGGGGTGGCTTTGGCTTATGTGCAGGTCTTGCAGCAATTGGGGCAAAACGATCAGGCGCAGGCTTTCTTGATGGAGCGTATCAAGCAATGGCCTGATGAACCCCAGCTGCATCAGTTGCTGGCACAAACCTATGATCGTTTGGGCGACGGTGTAAAGGCCCGACGTACCATGGCTGAGTACTATGAATTAGTGGGGGCTCTGCCTACCGCTGTGGAGCAATTGCAGCAGGCGCGCAATTTGACCCAGGACTTCTATCAGCAATCCGAGCTGGATACGCAGATTCGTCAATTGCGTGAACGTGTGGAAAGTGAGCGTATCTTGCTGGAGCGTTTCCGCTCCTGATGAGCCCGCAGGCCCGCTTTAGCCAATCTTAGCTATTGGTTTCAAAGAAGCGGGCCAGTCTTGCGGGTAACCAACCCATATTGCCGGGGATGCTGCCCGTGATGAAACCGACGTGCCCGCCTTCGGCAGGTTGATGCAGCAGGATGGAGTCCGAGCAGTCCTGAATGGTCGGCAAGCTGGCATGCGGCACGAAAGGATCGTTGCGAGCATTCAAAACGAGCGTAGGGATTTTGATATTGCGCAGCAAAGGCTTGCTGGATGCGCGCGTCCAGTAATCCAGCGCATGGCTGAAGCCGTGCATGGGCGCGGTATAAATGTCGTCGAAGTCGCGTATGGTGCGGGCCTGATTCAAGCGGGCCGTATCGACCATGCCTGGAAAACGGTGGGTCTTGTCCTGCAGCTTGCTGCGCATGCTTTTCAGAAAATAGGGCGAGTAAAACCAGCGGCCCATTCGGGATTCGGACAGGTAGCGGCCGCAAGCGACCAGATCCAGTGGTACCGAAATGGATGCACATGCCTGCAACCAGGACACTTCATCACCCGCTTCCCCCAAATATTTGAGCATGGCATTGCCGCCCAGCGAGGTGCCGGCTACGTGCCAGCGCACATTGGGCAGATGGCCTCGAACCGTATTCAGGATAAAGCTGATTTCTTCCGAGTCACCCGAGTAATAGGCGCGTGCCATGCGATTCGGGAAGCCCGAGCAGCCCCGGAAATGAGCGACCACCACAATCCAGCCACGGGCGCGGAAGTACTGGGCGATTGCCTGGATGTAATGGCTGCGGCTGCTGCCTTCCAGCCCATGAAACAGAACCAGGGCATGGGTATCGGCCGTGCTGGGCAGGCTGTCCCAATCCTGGGGTTGCATCCAGCGACGGGCGGCGGTGCGGGATAAGTGGGCGTCGGGTTGGGCGGTGGCACCGTTGGCCAGCTTGTCGGCAAACAGACCAGGCCCGGTCCAGTCCAGGTCCAGGAAGTCGCCATCGGGTGTATCAATCCTTTGACGGACAAAGGCGATATGGTGATGGCGGGCAAAAAATGCCCCATGAATGGTCTGTATGTGTCCGCCAGGCAACCAGGCGGGCAGGGGGCAGGCGCTGGCATCCAGACGGGCAACCGTATCGGCATGACGCCAGGGTTGCGCGTCAGCTCCGGGCACAGGGCCCGGCTCTATCGCATTGCCAGAGGGGGGAGCAGTGGGGTCCAACGAAGCCAGATTCAGAAATTAATGACCGTGAACTTTCTCGCCTTCTTTCAGGCGGTAGCGGGCACCACAGTAAGGGCAAGCGGCTTCGCCGGTCTTGCTGATATCGATATACACGCGGGGGTGCATGTTCCACAGTGTGCCACCTGGACGGGGGCAGTGCACGGGCAGATCGTCGGCTCCGACCATAATCAGTTCGTGATCTGCTTTTTTAGGTTCGATAGCGGCGCTCATAAGGTTCCTGATAACAATGAGAGAGGTAAGAATACCGTGCACGCAACGGCGGTGCCGAACTTTACGTGCGTAGACTAGCGATTGTAGCAAGACCCGGCCTGTTTTTTCTTGACCTTATCAACAGAGCAAGATGTTCGTGCCTCGGTTTTGCTTCTAGAATAAGAAAAATCATAAGCAAAGCTGCCGCCGCTGTTTACAGCTTGCGGGCAGCACATCTCAGGAGACGGCGTGTCAGCCATCACAAGATTATCGGCCTTGTTGCCTAGTGCACAGGATCGTGTACACATGCGCGCCGGTTTCATCGACTTCATTCCCGCCTTGATTGCCACTGTGGTCTGGGGCTTTGTAACGGGCGTGGCCATGGTCAAGTCCGGCTTGAGCGGGTTTGAAGCCACCTTGATGACCTTGTTTGTGTATGCGGGCTCGGCCCAGCTGACGGCCTTGCCGCTGATCGAGTCCCACGCGCCCTTGTGGTTGATTTTCACTGCCGGGTTCATCGTCAATATTCGCTTCATTATTTTTGGAGCGGCCTTGCAGCCTTTTTTTCGTCATCTGAGCTGGAAGAAACGCCTGGGCCTGGGCTATATCACCAGTGACATGGTGTTTGTGCTGTTCATGTCCAAGTATGGCGACTCCAAAGAGCGCGGCTCTCGCGAGCATCTTTGGTATTACCTGGGAATCATCCTGCCTGGTTGGCTAAGCTGGCAGATTGCCTCCTTGTCAGGCATTGTGCTCAGTGCCTATGTGCCGCCTTCCTGGTCGCTGGAGTTTGCGGCCATTCTGGCCCTGCTGGCGCTCCTGATTCCCTTGGTCAACAACCGTGCCATGTGGGCCTGTTTGATTACGGCCAGCGTGATTGCATGGGTCGGACAGGCGCTGCCCCTGCGTTTGGGGCTGGTGGCAGCGGTGCTTGGCGGAGTGCTGGCTGGCGTGGCGGCAGAACAACTGCAACGGCATAGGGATGCACGGTGATGAGCGATTGGCAGTATGATTGGTACGTTTTGGGTGCAATCGCCCTGTTGGTGTTGTGCAGCTTGCTCACCCGCTCCGGCTATTTCATGTTTGGTGATTTGCTGCCCCTGACCGAACGTATGCGGCGCGCCTTGCGCTTTGCTCCGGTAGCTGCTCTGGCAGCAATCATTATCCCGGAACTTTTGCCTTGGGCTTACGGCGACACCCCCCGATTGGATATTAAAGCTCTGGCCAGCCTGGTGGCTGTGCTGGTGTTCATCCGTACCCGTAACGCTGTTTGGGTAATCGTGGCCGGGATGGTGGCGTTCTGGCTGATACGTGCCGTGATGCCATAAAATCCTGACTCGAGTACTGACATGCCCGTGACTGCTGTGAGGCAGGCGGGCATAAGTTAAAATAGGATTGTTACAAATGCTTGCCACTGGTGGCAAGCCGACTTTTTGCGTACATGACAGATAAAACTCCTTCGACCCCCAATGACCTTACGTTTGCTGATTTCGGTCTGCACCCTGGAATATTAAGCGCCGTTACCGAGGCGGGATATTCCAAGCCTACGCCTATTCAGGCCGAGGCGATTCCCGTGGTGCTGGCCGGCCGTGATGTCATGGGGGCAGCCCAGACGGGTACAGGTAAGACGGCAGCCTTTTCCTTGCCTATCCTGAATCGTCTGATGGCGCACGCCACGACCAGCGCTTCGCCCGCCCGCCACCCGGTGCGGGCTTTGGTGTTGACACCAACACGCGAGCTGGCCGACCAGGTGGCCGAGAGCATTGCGCTCTACAGCAAATCGGTCCCCTTGCGCTCGACGGTGGTGTTCGGTGGTGTGGATATTGGTCCGCAAAAAGAAGCCCTGCGCCGTGGTGTTGAAATTGTCATCGCCACCCCAGGTCGTCTGCTTGATCACATTGATCAGCGCACGATCAACTTGAGCCAGGTCAGCATTCTGGTGCTGGATGAAGCTGATCGCATGCTGGATATGGGCTTCCTGCCCGATCTGGACCGTATTGTGTCCTTGCTGCCCAAGAATCGTCAGGGCCTGTTGTTCTCGGCGACGTTCAGCAAGGAAATCCGCAAGCTGGCCCGCAACTTCCTGAATGATCCGGTCGAGATCGAAGTGGCTGCCCGTAACGCGACCGCATCGACAGTCACCCAGGTGGTGTACCCCATGTCGGCGGACGAGAAGCGTCGTGCCGTGGCGCATCTGATCAAGACCAAGAAGCTGACCCAGACTATCGTCTTTTCCAATACCAAGATTGGTGCTGGTCAACTGGCCCGCTATCTGGAGCGTGAAGGCATCAAGGCGGAATCCATCCACGGCAATAAAAGCCAGCTGGAGCGCATGAAGGTACTGGACGCCTTCAAGAGCGGCAGTGTGGATGTGTTGGTAGCAACTGATGTGGCCGCCCGCGGTCTGGACGTGGCCGGTATGCCTTGCGTGATCAACGTGGACTTGCCGTACAACGCTGAAGACTACGTGCACCGTATTGGCCGTACTGGTCGTGCTGGCGCCTCGGGTGAAGCCATTGCCCTGATGGCTCCTGATGAAGAGCATTTGCTGCAAGAAATTGAGAAGCTGATTGGCACGTCTGTGCCACGTCTGAAGCTGGATCTGCCAGCGGCTGCCTCCTCGTCCCGTTCCGGTTCCAACCGTCACGAGCGTGGCGAGCGTCGTTCGTATCAGTCGAACACGCCACCCGTGGATGAATTTTTCCTCAAGCCTTACGAGCCATCGACCGCTGCTGCGCCCAAGCCAGCGGTGACGACTCCTTCCAATACAACGCGCAAGCGTTCGGTGGGTGTGCTGTTAGGCGGCGGCCGCTACTAAGGCGCGCAAATCCCCAGGCCCGGCATCAACGACCGGGCTGCGTTCGGAGATGCTGTGCACCAGACGCTCCAGATGTTCGATATGAGGCAGCATGGGACCGTAGAAAACGGTCCCATTTTCGTTCTGGATCAGCAGCGTGGGGAAATCTTCAATATCTTCATCGCCCACTAGCTCGGGCTGCTCTTCAATATCAATCCAGATCAGGCAAGCCTGGGGAAACTGTGTGGCCAAAGCCTCAAAAGCGGGTTGATACTGCTGACAGGTTTTGCACCATTCGGCGCAGAAACAGGCAATCAACAAAGCATCGGGTTCGGCTTGCAGGTGGGCCGCCAGGGCGGTCAGATCGTGTTGGGCGTTGAACAAGGCCATAATTTCATACAGACAAAAAGAAGCGACTGTGTCTATGATACTCGGGTAATCGATTTTGCTTAGCAGGAGCAGTATGTCCGTATCTTCGTCTGCCCCATTGCGATCGGGCCCTGCTGGCGGTTGGGCCAGCATCTCCATCGCCTTCAAGCGTTCTTTGGTGTCGCAATTTCAGCCACGCATGCTGGTGGCCCTGGTCATGCCTTTCCTGATCATGTTTGTGGGCCTGATTTTACTGAGCTGGCTATTGTGGACCCCTATTCAGACCTGGTTGCTGGAGCTGCTGGGGGGCTGGAATGCCTTTGAATCCGTGGATCAGTGGTTGGTGGGCTTGGGCCTGTTCTCGCTGAAAGTGTATCTGGCGCCCTTGTTGGCTTTAGGCATTTTGTTGCCTCTGGCCGGTGTGTTGGGCCTGATTATTGCCGCTGTGCTGGTCATGCCTTTGGTCCTGGGCCATTTGCAGCAGAAAGACTATCCCGATCTGATCAAGCAAGGCCACAATGCCACGGTCTACAGCGTCTGGAACGCGGTGTGGGTGGGAACCTTGTTTGTAGTGGGTTGGCTGGTCACCTTGCCGTTATGGATTTTTCCTCCTTTTGCGCTGATTTTGCCCGTGCTGTGGTGGGTTTTTGCCCTGACGCGCATGTTGCAGGTGGATTCCCTGGTTGAGCACGCGAATGTGCAAGAGCGCAAATATCTGTGGTCCCGTCTGAATAGCCAGTACTGGTTGATCGGTCTGATCTTTGCCCTTTTGAACCTGATTCCACCGGCCTGGCTGGTCTTGCCTGTGTTCTCGGCTCTGGTGTTTGCCCACTTCTCTTTGGAAAACCTTCGTCGCCTGCGCCAGCACGAGGCAGCAGCGGCTTCTACTACGCTTATTGACCATGACAACTAAGGATCAAGCCATTATTCGTCTGATTATTATTGGCGACGAAATCCTGTCGGGACGTCGCTACGATAAACACTTTTCAAAACTGATCGAGCTGCTGGGGGCCAGGGGCTTGCAGCTGGGAGGCGCCCAGATCATCCCTGATGACCTGGATACGATTGCCGCCACCCTGGAGCGCAGTTTTGCGACGCCGGATATTGTGTTTTGCTGTGGTGGGATTGGTGCGACACCGGATGATCAAACCCGCCAGGCGGCGGCCAAGGCTTTGGGTGTGGAGCTGAGGCTGCATCCCGAGGCCGCAGCCTTGATTGCTGAGCGCTGTGCTGAAAATGAGCGTAATGGCGTGGGTAGTGCGGATATGTCCTTGCCCGAGAACCAGCAGCGCCTGCAGATGGGTGTGTTCCCGGTGGGTGCCGAAATTGTGCCCAACGTCTACAACAAGATTCCCGGTTTTTTCATTCACAATCACACCTTCATGCCGGGTTTTCCTGTGATGGCCTGGCCCATGATGGAGTGGACGCTGGATACTCGCTATCGGGAACTGCACCATCTGGCTCATCGAGTCGAACACTCTTTCCTGGCCTTTAACTTGCCAGAGTCGCGTATTACGCCGGCCATGGAGCATGTAGAGCTGACTTGGCCAGGTGTGAAAGCGTTTAGCCTGCCCAGCGTGGGGGAAGCGGGCGGACAGCCACATATTGATCTGGGCGTTAAAGGGGAGCCGGAACCGGCGGCAGAGGCCTTGGCTTATTTGCGCCAGCAGGTGCTGGACTTGGGCGGGAGCTTGAGCCCTGCGCTAAAATAGCGCTTGCCAAGCGCGCGACCATTTCATATTATGGAATTTGTTGCGTTGCATCATAATTCTCCTAATAATGACAACAAATTCCTTTACGCCCTCAGGCGCGTCGTCAAACAATGGTGGTCAGATGTCGATCCAGGTTCTGGAACGCGCCATGATTCTATTGGACGAACTGGCCAAGCAATCTGAGCCAGTGGCATTGAAGAATCTGGCGGCTGCAACTGGCCTGCATACCTCAACCACTCACCGTATCCTGAACGATCTGGTAGTGGGGCGTTATGTGGAGCGCGTGGACAGCGGTTTATACCGACTGGGCATGCGTTTGCTGGAGCTGGGCTCCCTGGTTAAAGGCCGTCTGAATGTGCGTGCGGCTTCCCTGGGCCCCATGCGCGAGCTGCACAAGTACACCGGACAAACGGTGAATCTGTCCTTGCAGCAGGGCGATGAAATTGTCTATGTGGAACGTTCCTGGAGCGAGAGCTCGGGTATGCAGGTGGTGCGCGCCATTGGTGGCCATGCACCTTTGCATTTGACCTCGACCGGCAAGCTGTTTCTGGCTTCCTGGGAACCGCGTCAGGTGCGGGCCTACGTCATGCGTACCGGCCTGGCCGGTGCGACTCGTAACAGCATTACTCAACTGGAATTGCTGGAGCGCGAATTGGCGCAAGTTCGTCGTCTGGGCTATGCCCGCGATAACGAGGAGCTGGAGATGGGTGTGCGCTGTATTGCGGCTGGTGTGTATGACGACACCGGCAAGCTTTTGGCCGGTCTGTCTTTATCTGCTCCGGCCGAGCGCTTGCACGACGACTGGATTCCCGTTTTGCTGAATACCGCCGCTAAAATTTCCGAAACGCTGGGATACGACAAACAGCGTTAAGTCTGTGTTTTAGTGTTGTTTTTCCAGTCTTGATTACAAGTCCATGACGGTTTTGTTGCAGCGCAACAAATTACGTTGACTTTGTTTTGGATAGCGCTTAAAGTTGAATTGTTGCGGTGCAACATAGAAGGTTTGCCTTGCGTAGTTGCGAATGGGCCGGGCCTTCTTCAGACCCTTGTCTAGTAACACTGACACTAATTTCACGCTGGCTTGACCCAGGCCACGTATCTCCAAGGAAAACATCATGAGTGCTATTCCACAAAACGTACTGGAATCCCAACAAGCTACTTTGAACAACCTGTTCGCTGCTCAAGGTCAATTGCTGCAAGGCTTTGAAAAACTGGTTGGTCTGAACCTGAATCTGCTGCGCAGCTCGCTGGAACAAGCGGCAGGCCAATCCCAGCAAGTTATCAACGCCAAAGACGTGCAAGACGTTGTGGCCCTGTCGCAAAGCGTGGCCAAGCCTAATGCTGCCCAGGCTCTGGAATACGGCAAAAGCGTTTACGACATCTTCTCCGATCTGCAACTGAACCTGTCGCGTATCGCTGAAGCTCAACTGGCTCAAGGTCAACAGCACGCCGCTGACGCTATCGACCAGCTGGCCAAAAATGCGCCTACCGGTACCGAAAGCGCTGTTGCTTTGCTGAAGTCTTCCTTCGCCACGGCTTCCAACGCTGCTGAAACCGTTGTCAAGGCTGCTCGCCAAGCTGCTGATGCTGCTGAAAGCAACATCCAGGCTGCCACCAACGCCAGCCTGAAAGCTGCTGCTCAAGTCACCGAAGCCAGCAACAAAACGGTTGAAGCCGCTGCCGCTGCTGCGACTGCTGCTACCAGCAAGAAGTAAGTTTTTGCTTGTCTGATTTAATCAGGCGCTAAAGAAAAAGCCAGCTCATTGAGCTGGCTTTTTTCTTGCGTGCAGTGCCAATAGTGACCGTGCTTCAGGGTGCTAGTGCACGCGTTACGCGGGCACGATGCGTTTTACAGGGCGCGAATGCACTCGGAAATCAGGGCCGGGCCTTTGTAAATCAAGCCGGTATACAGCTGTACCGCCTGGGCTCCGGCCTGGATCTTTTCCTGAGCCTGACGGCCAGATTCAATACCGCCAACACCAATAATAGGGAAGTCGGGGCCTAGTTGCTCGCGCAGACGACGAATGACGTTCAAGGATAATTCGTGCACTGGTGGACCGGACAAACCGCCTTGCTCCTGGCCGTGGCGCAAACCCTGTACGGCATCGCGCGACAAGGTGGTATTGGTGGCAATAATGCCGTCCAGACCTTGCGATGGAACCGTGTCCGCAATGGCATCAATTTGTGATTGATCCAGGTCAGGGGCGATTTTCACCACAATGGGCACGTAGCGTTGGTGTTCTTGTGCCAATTCCGTACGTAGCGCTTGCAAGGAACCGAGCAGACGAGCCAGTTCATCCTGAGCCTGCAAGGCACGCAGGTTTTGCGTGTTGGGTGAGGAGATATTCACAGTGACGTAATCGGCGTGGGGGTAGACCGCACGCAGACACGTCAGATAGTCCTGATCGGCCTGTTCAATAGGGGTGCTCGCGTTCTTGCCAATATTCAGGCCCAGAATGCCGCCTTGCGAGCGGAACTGGCTTTTGCGCACATTTTCAATAAAGGTATCCAGGCCGTGGTTGTTAAAGCCAAAGCGATTGATCAGGCTATTGGCTTCAGGCAAGCGGAACAGGCGTGGTTTGGGATTGCCGGGCTGCGCTTTCGGGGTCACTGTGCCAACTTCGACAAAACCAAAGCCCAGTGCGCCCAGGGCATCAATATGCGCGCCATTCTTATCCAGGCCTGCGGCCAGACCCACAGGATTGCGCAGCTTCAAACCCATCAGTTCCAGAGGCTTGCTGGGCAGGTCTTTCAGCAAACTGCCCAAAATAGGAGTTTGGTGGGCGCAATGCAGGGATTTCAGAGTCAGTTCGTGAGCGTGTTCAGCATCCAGACTGAACAGCACCCGGCGAGCCAAGGGATAAAGGCTGAATAGGGCAGACATGGGGATCGATAAAAGAGGACGTTAAGCCAGCCATTCCCAACGACCTTTCATCAGGAGCTGGTAGGGGCGAAAGCGGGTTTTGTAGGCCATTTTACGGCTTTCTTCGATCCAGTAGCCTAAATAGAGCCAGGGCAGGGATTGTTGACGGCAATAGTCCAACTGCCAGAGCACGGCGTAGGTGCCCAGACTGCCGGTGTCGTCGGGATCAAAAAAGGTATAGACAGCGGAAAGCCCGTCTTGCAGCACGTCGATGACGGCCACAATTTTCAAGGTACCGTCGGGTTCACGAAACTCCAGCAGGCGCGAAGTGACATGGCTGGCCAGCAGAAACTGGGCGTACTGGGACTGGTCGTCCTCGTCCATGCCGGCGCCGGGGTGGCGACTGGCCTGGTAACGGCGGTACAGCTCGTAGTGTTCGGCATTCCAGTGCAGGGGCAGGTCTTGTACGACCAGATTGCCGTGGCGTTTTTTGGCACGGCGCTGGGCACGGTCAGGCTGAAAATGCAGGGTGTCACAACGCAGGGGCAGGCAAGCGCGGCACTGGTCGCAATAGGGGCGATAGGTGAAGGTGCCGCTGCGTCGAAAGCCTTGCTGGACCAGCTTGGAGTAAACCGTGTCGTTAATCAGGTGAGCAGGAGCGGCAACCAGCGAGCGTGCCTGTTGTTCTGGCAGGTAACTGCAACGATAGCTGGCCGTGGAATAGAATTGCAGCGTTTGGGGACTGGGTGCTTTGGGATAATTCATGCGACTCTGCCAAGCGTGATAGAGCCATTATGGGATGCTCGCGCCAGCCTAGCAAGTTGGGGGCAGGCCTAGTTGCAATGCCCCACGCGGCCAGACCGGGCTGGGTTGATCTTTGGCCCAGGCCAGGGCAGCCATAAAGTCTTTCCGGGGGATGGGGCTGGCACCCAGACTGGCCAGATGCGATGTCTCTTGCTGGCAGTCTATATACGGGATGCCCGCGAACTTCAGGAACTCCACCAGATGGGCCAGGGCGATCTTGCTGGCATCGGTTTGCAAGGCAAACATGGATTCGCCAAAGAAAAAGCGGCCCAGATTCACCCCATACAAACCGCCGACCAGCTTGCCGCCCATCCAGGTTTCTACGCTGTGGGCGTAGCCACTGTGGTGCAAATCTGTATAGACCTGCTCAATATCCGGGCTGATCCAGGTGCCGGTCGCACTACGTTGGGCGGCGCATTGGCCTATAACTTGCTCAAAGGCCAGATCGCAGGTGACACGGACAGGGGCGTCGTCCTGATCTTGCTGCCGTGCAATCTGGCGCAGTTTTTTGCCCAGGGAGCGGGAAATCTTGAATTGATCGACCTCCAGCACCATGCGCGGATCAGGAGACCACCACAGAACCGGGTCGCCAGGGCTGTACCAGGGAAACATGCCCTGGCTATAGGCTTCCAGGAGGCGTGGAACGCTTAAATCCAGACCGGCAGCCACCAGCCCTTCGGGGCTGGCGTGTTCAGGGCTGGGCAGGGCCTGATCAGGAGCGACCCATACAAGCGACATGATCAGCCGTGGTCGCGGGGGGCGATATCAAATTCGTGAATCTGGAAGCGGCCTGCCTTGTGGTCTTCGACGTAACGCTCCAGGGTGGCGGTTACGGTGCGAAAAGCCAGGTTGTCCCAAGGGATGTCGTCCAGGTGGAAGAAGCGGGCTTCCAGGGACTCCGGACCGGGGTCCAGCACGTCGCTGATGACTTTGGCCAAGTAGTACACGTGAACTTGTTCAGCGTAAGGTACGCTGATAACGGTAAAGAGTGGGCCGGGTTCGACTTGCGCACCCGCTTCCTCGCCCATTTCACGCAAGGCGCCTTGCCCCAGCGTTTCGCCCAGCTCCATGAAACCGGCGGGCAAGGTCCAGGTGTTATAGCGCGGCTCGATAGCGCGACGGCACAGCAAGACCTGATCGTCCTTCCACATGGGCACAATACCGACCACATTGCGGGGATTCTGGTAGTGCACCGCGCCGCAATTTTCGCAGACATCACGCATGCGGTTATCGTCCGGGGGCACCAGGCGTGTCAATTTGCTGCCACATTGATTGCAGAAGTTTTGCGTGCGTGGGGCGGGGAAATAGAAAGAGGCGGATGGCTGGGTCATGCAGATTCTGTGATGGCGGTTCAAATGGGATCGGGCTCTGGCAAAACAATATACGCCAATTCCTCGGCGGGCGACACGCAGGACGACCAGACTGTCAGGGAACAGGCTTGTGGGTAAGCGGGCAAGGACCAGCCTTCGCTGCGCTGGGCTTGCTCCAGATCCAGACTCTCCAGGCCGTGTTGGTCTGTGCGTAACTGTTCCAGCAGGGCAGGAACATCACGACCCGCCAACAAGGCCGGGCCTGCGGAGGTGCGCAAATAGAGCCTGCCCTCAGCGCTGATGTACCAGGCCTGAATAGTTTCAACAGGTCGGCCAGTATGGTCTTGCAAATGGGCTTGATCCTGGGCCAGGGACACAATCAGTGGGGCGGCGTCCAGACGGACATAAACACGTTGCGGACCATTCTGGATAAACCAGCGGCCTTGTTCGTCCGCCTGATAATTGCGGTTGAAAAATGCCAACAAACCCTGGTGGGCAATGCGCTCGCCCACTTTCCCTGGGTGCTGGTTAGCATCGCCAGCCGGGTGATGACGCCAATGACCAGACTGATCCAAAGAGATATACCCGCTGACAGCGGGTACATTGGGCCATTTTTTCATGGCATCCATAACAGCAGCATCCATAAGTTTCAGCCTTGCAGGGACGAAAACAAAGGGTGGCACCGATACGGTTGCCACCCTTGACGGTGTAGGGCCGACGACAAGGTCGACCCTGGGACAAGGCGAGTTTGTGCCTTAAGCCATATAACTGCGCTGCATGGTTCCGGGGATGGTGTGCGAAAGAGGCTTTTCAACTTTGATTTCCGGTGTGTCGTTGCCTTGCAGGGCTTTGGATAACAAATTGGACAAGCGTTCGCGCACGTCTTGGGGCACATGACTAAATACGCCCGATAGCCACTCGATGTAATAGGGCAGCAGGTGCTCGCACAACTCTTGTCCGGCCTCGGTGAGTTTAACAGTGAGCACGCGGCGGTCCGAGGTATTGTTCTGGCGTACCAGCAATTGCTGCTGTTCCAGCCCGTCGAGCAGGCCGGTGATGGTGGCGCGGGTCACGCCAGCTTGTTCTGCCAATAGCGCGGGGCTCAGGCCAGAGGGTTGGCGGCTAAGCAAGAACAGCAGAACCAGACGTCCTTCGGACAGACCAAATTCGTTCAGAACAGAGCTGGAAGCGCGATTAATGCTGGAGGCCAGCGACAGAACGCGTAAACACAGTTCGATATCCTCGGTTTTAGGGTGGGCCTGGCGTTGGGATTCGCTCAGGATAGTTTGATATTTCAGATCGAGTAATTTCATAGTGCTGTGCCGTTAAGGAGTGCGCGGCAAAGAGCAGTAGTTATTTAGAAAGAATCAATAAAACCCAATAAAAACGGGTTTGCTTTCTTTTATTACTGAGCCGCTGCTTTTAATGTGGAAATTTATCTTATTTTTTAATTCCATTTTTACTGATTTAAACATCTTTTATTGATTAGGAATTTTCATTTAGTAAAATAAGTTCAATTTTTTTCAGTATAAGCGGCTATGGGTTTACAGAATAGTCGTAAAGCCTGTGTATACTCTTTTGCCTTCCTTTTTTTCTCAAACTGCAAGGTTTCCGGACTTCCTATCCGGGCAGCATGGGATGATTTTTGATCCTGTGCTGTGAGTCTTATGGCTTGAACGCATCAAAATGATGCAAGCGCGCAACGCTCGTGTCCAAAGCGCCAGACTCTTGTTACAGACATGATGAGCGAGCTATATCGGAGATACACCGCTAAATTAAGTGAGTTTTCAACTGTCAGTCAGGAAGACAAGGCGGCCCAACTCAAGAAAAACCGCAAAACGACGTGCATGTGAGCGCTCGGCGTTTACAATGTTCAAAGCGCTTCCCGAGCTCGACGATGCCTTCAAAAAAGGCGGTTGGATCATTCACCCCGCTTGGCGGATTGCAATAGAGGCCCGTTTTTTACGGGCCTTTGCTTTCCGGAATTGGATACAAGCATTATCCAAAGCTTATTAGCGGTATTTGCCAGCATGTCCCCGAGCCCCTGCCAAGTTCGCAAGAAATGGTAGGGCTTTGTTCCGTTTGTAGTCCGGGATTGAGTATGAGGCGTATCAAAAAAGTCTTGCTATCGTTATTAAGGAAACGAAGGAATTATGAGTCAGTTCCGTATCGAACATGATTTGCTGGGAGACCGCCAAGTCCCCGATGAAGTCTATTATGGTGTTCATACCTTGCGTGCCAAGGAGAATTTCCACATTACCGGTACGCCTATTTCAACTTACCCGGAACTGATTAATGCTCTGGCGCTGGTCAAGCAGGCAGCTGCTCAGGCCAATTTCAAACTGGGTTTGCTGGAGCAGGATAAGCACGACGCCATTGTGGCTGCATGTCAGGCCGTACAAGCGGGCAAGTGCCATGAGCATTTCGTGGTAGACATGATTCAGGGCGGCGCAGGTACCTCGACCAATATGAATGCCAACGAGGTTATTTGTAACCTGGCCTTGGAACATATGGGGCACAAGCGCGGCGAGTACCAGTATCTTCACCCCAATGAAGATGTGAACATGGCCCAAAGCACCAACGATGTCTATCCAACGGCTTTGCACCTGGCTGCCTACCGTTCGCTGGACCCGCTGTTTGCCGCCATGGAACGTCTGCGCGACGCCTTCCTGAAAAAGTCCGAGGAATTCTCCTCGTACATGAAGATTGGCCGCACTCAGTTGCAAGATGCTGTGCCCATGACCCTGGGTCAGGAGTTCAACGCCTTTGCCACCATGATCAACGAAGACATCGTGCGTCTGAAAGAATCGCGCAAGCTGATGTGTGACGTGAATCTGGGCGGTACGGCTATTGGTACCGGCATTACGGCTCACCCTGAGTATGCTCAGCTGGCTGTGGCTGCCTTGTCCGATCTATCCGGTGTTCAACTGCGTGTCTCTGACGATTTGATCGAAGCCACTCAGGATTGCGGCGGTTTCCTGCACCTGTCGGGTGTGTTGAAGCGCGCTGCCGTCAAGCTGTCCAAGCTGTCCAACGACTTGCGTCTGCTCTCCAGTGGCCCTCGTGCTGGTATGGGTGAAATTTGTCTGCCCGCCGTGCAAGCTGGTTCGTCCATCATGCCCGGTAAAGTCAACCCCGTGATCCCTGAAGTGGTCAACCAGGTTGCCTTTGAAGTGATTGGTGCCGACATGACCGTGACCATGGCTGCTGAAGCCGGTCAGTTGCAGCTGAACGCGTTTGAGCCTGTGATTATTCACTCCCTGTTGCGTAGCATGGCTTTGTTGAGCAATGCTTGCGACACGCTGACCCAGTTCTGCGTGGTAGGTATCACTGCCAACCGTGAATGCCTGGAAAGCAATATCGAGCGTTCCATTTCCCTGGTCACCGCCTTGAACCCGTTCATCGGTTACAAAGCTGCTACCTCGGTTGCCGCCGAAGCCTTCCAGACAGGTACCAATATTCGTGACGTGGTTCTCAAGCGTGGTTTGATGGATGCCGAGACCCTGAATGACGTGTTGCGTGCCGAATCGCTGATCCAACCTCGTGATCTGCGTGCTGCTGACCCAGCCTGAACCAATCTGAACCAGGCCTGATTGGCCAGTCTTGGCCGACGCCGGTAACAGTTTGGGAAGCCTCCATTGTGGGGGCTTTTTTCTGTCCGCTCGATTCGTAAAGAGAGATACTGTCGCTTGTCTACAGGCAAGGAGCAGCGGGGGATGATGGAGTCGGTTTACTGGGCGGTGGCTGTTGGCGCCATTGTGGCGGGTTTTGTGCAGGGTTTGTCGGGATTTGCCTTTGGCATGGTGGCCATGTCCTGCTGGGCCTGGTTTCTGGAGCCTCAACTGGCCGCGGTGCTGGCGGTATGCGGTGCCTGGACAGGGCAGATGATTGCCGCCTTCACCCGGCGGCGTACCTCTTATTGGCAGATCCTGTTGCCGTCTATAGGACTGGTGATGCTGGCTGTGCTGATCCCTGTGCTGGCGGGCGCGCGCCTGTATGTGGGCATTAGCCAAAGCACGTTTCGGGCCATTGTTTTAAGTCTGTTGACCCTGTCCGGCATTGCCATGCTGGTCTCGTCCGTGCCGCAGCTGCTGGCGCGCTAGAGCAGGTGGTTGAAGCCTCTAGGGTAATGCTCTATATCGAAAAAAGGCCTGTTTACCTGATAATAAATGTCGGCGATGGGAATGCATTTCGGCTTCCCGCCCACTGGAGCAGAGCCTGTGAGGTTTCTGGGATTTCAATTGTTGTTTGGTGATCACTTGGCACGCAGTGTGCGTGGGGTATCCTGCGCGCCCCCCTGCAAGGCTTGAGCCCAAGTTTCAAGGCGTTTTTACGCCATCTTTGATTACCTGATTGCAACTGGAGTCTGCTATGACTGACTTGTTTGAAAATCCAATGGGCCTGATGGGCTTTGAGTTCATCGAATTTGCCGCTCCCCAGCCTGGTGTGATGGAACCTGTCTTCGAGATGATGGGGTTCACCAAAGTGGCGGTACACCGCTCCAAGAAAGTGTCCCTGTATCGCCAGGGTGAGATCAATCTGATCCTGAACGAAGAACCCAAGAGCCACGCTGCTTACTTTGCCGCCGAGCATGGCCCTTCGGCCTGCGGCATGGCGTTCCGGGTGCGTGATGCGCAAAAAGCCTACGAGCGGGCGCTGGAACTGGGTGCCCAACCCGTCGATATTCCTACCGGACCGATGGAACTGCGTCTGCCTGCCATCAAGGGTATTGGTGGTGCCCCTCTGTACCTGATCGACCGTTTTGGTGAAGGCAACTCCATCTACGATATTGATTTCGTTTACCTGGACGGCGTGGATCGTCATCCCGTGGGCGCGGGCCTGAAAGAAATCGATCACCTGACCCATAACGTGTATCGCGGCCGCATGGCTTACTGGGCCCAGTTCTATGAGCACCTGTTCAACTTTCGTGAGATTCGCTACTTCGACATCAAGGGTGAATATACCGGCCTGACGTCCAAGGCCATGACCGCCCCCGATGGCAAAATCCGCATTCCCCTGAACGAGGAATCTGCCAAGGGCTCGGGCCAGATCGAAGAATTCCTGATGCAGTTCAATGGTGAAGGTATTCAGCACGTGGCTTTCCTGACCGACGATCTGATCGCCTCCTGGGACAAGCTCAAGGCCATGGGCATGCGCTTTATGACCGCACCGCCACAAACCTATTACGAGATGCTGGAAGGCCGCCTGCCTGCACACGGTGAACCCACCGCAGAACTGCAAAGCCGTGGCATTTTGCTGGACGGCACATCGGAAGGTGGCCACCGCCGTCTCTTGCTGCAGATTTTCTCTGAAACCTTGATGGGCCCCGTGTTCTTCGAGTTCATTCAGCGCAAGGGCGATGATGGTTTTGGTGAAGGCAACTTCAAGGCCTTGTTTGAATCCATCGAGCGCGATCAGTTGCGCCGTGGTGTCTTGCGGGCCGAGTAACAAGGTTCTGCGCCTGTGCTGGACGCACGGGTGCTGATCTGTCCCCACTGTTTGGCGATGGCAAACAGTGGGGATTTTTTTGGGCTGAATCTATATATTCAGTCCTGCTTGCCGCGTGGTGGCTGCAGGATTCTGAACAGCTCCAGCATCAGGTCAGATTGGGTAATCATGCCTACCAACTCTTTATGGTCATTGACCACAGGCATGTGACGGTGGCGGCCCTGGCTGAACAAGGGAATCAGCTCTGCCACCGACCAGTTTGCGTTGGCGGTAACGGCAGGCGCAGTCATGATCTCGGCTACTGTGGGGGCTGCACGCTGTCGGGGGCTCAAGAAGCGCTTGAGTCGCTGGCGCAGATTATCCGGCTGATCCAGTCCGGCGCGTTGCAAGAAGTCCGACAGGGCCAGGATACCAATCACGTGCTTGTTCTGATCCAGCACGGGCAAGGCCTTGATCTTGCGCTCGCGCATCATGTCCCAGGCCTGCTGCAAGGGCGTACTGACCAGGCAGGACAGAGGCGCATCATTCATCAGGGTGGAGCAGCGGCGTGTGCCCAGATTGCGTCGGAAGGCAGACTGGTGCACATAGCTGACCAGCTTTTCCAGATCATCGTGGCTGATGTTCAGAGTCTGGTTGTAGTGGCTTAAAGCCGCATCGTAATCCTGGTCCGTAAAGCGGGCTGGTGTGGCGGCCGGACGTGTTGCGGGTTTATGTACCGGCGGATAAGCCACGCCGGTCAGGCGGTTGTACAGCATGCCCAGAAGGATCAGCACGCAGGAGTCAAACAGCACCGGAAACAGGACGAAGTCGTAGTTCTGAATACCATTCAGAGCGGGAAAGACCGCCATTGCCAGACTGGGCGGATGCACGCAGCGCAGGGCCAGCATGATGGGCATGGCAACGCAGACGGCCATCGTAATGGCAGCAATCGGATGAGGGAGCAGCACCGCGCAGGTAATGCCTGTGAGTGCGCCCACCAGATTGCCCAGCAATATGTTCCAGGGCTGTGCCAACGGGCTGCTTGGCACCAGAAAAATCAGCAAGGCGCTGGCAGCCAGGGACGCCACCAACCAATGATGCGTATGTGCAAAATCCGACAGGTACAGGCTAAGAGAGGAAACCAACAACACGCTAAGCGTGGCGCCTAGCGTGGCACGCAGCATTTCAGGGCGTGCAATGGCCAGCGACTTGGGGCGCAGGCTGTCAAACCAGTGACGAAGTAAAGCAGGCATACCCACCAGGGTGAAGAAGAAAGACAGCTTTAAATCATACTGCTAACTCTTCAATTCAGGGCTTAGCCCCTTGCTGGATACCGGGAATGATGGCGGGGCCTTTGCGCTCGGTGGCGATTTGTTGAGGCACGGCATCTACCGTAATCACAATGTGTTCGCGTTGCAGCGAATCCAGCAGCACACCCGGTGCCAGCTCCTGGCCAGGGCGATACGCACGTACCGGCTGTTGATTGATGCTGAGCAGGGCTGCCCCCGACTGGCCGCTTACGATCATGCCATGCAAACGCAACTCGGGCAGCGCGGTGCTGCCTCCAAACCACTGCGCAATTTGCTGCGTGCTGATCTGCTCGCGGTGGTCTTCTTCCAGTACCGGCGCAATGGTCCCATCCGAGGGCAGGAACAGGTTGATCAGCAAATTGATCAGGGCCAGAGCGATACCGGCCTGACACAGACGCAACCAAAGATGTGACGGAAATATGGCGGAAATAATACCCATTTAGACTGCATCGCATAGTGCTTTGGCAGACGGCCGAGATGGCTGTCTTAAGGGCTCTTAGTGTGCGTGTGCTGCATGAAGCCCGTATGACAAGAGCTTGGGTTTTTTTGGGTAGCTTATTTCCTTCATGTCTCGATCTACTTTATCTCGCCGTCCGGCACGCCGTTTGGCCGGCTCTGTTCAGTCCCGCGCTCAACAAGGTTTTTCTCTGATTGAGGTCATGGTGGTGGTGGTCATCATGGGCATTATGGCGGCCCTGGTCGTCCCCAGTCTGATGGACCGTCCCGATCAGGCACGTGCCGTCGCCGCTCGTCAGGACATTGCTGCCCTGACACAGGCCCTGAAGCTGTACCGCCTGGATAACGGCCGTTACCCCAGTACCGCTCAAGGTCTGGCGGCACTGCACCAGCGTCCCACCCAGCCTCCCGAGCCACGCAACTGGCGTCCTTATATGGACCGCCTGCCCAACGACCCTTGGGGCAATCCGTACCAGTATCTGCAACCCGGCGTTCATGGCGAGATTGATGTGTTCTCGCTGGGGGCGGATGGGCAGGCCGGTGGGTCGGGCAGTGATGCCGATATAGGCAATTGGGACTGATGTGGCTCAGCGGGGCTTTTCCTTGATCGAGACCCTGGTGGTCTTGCTGATCGTGGGCATTGTCAGCAGCGCGGGTTTAAGCGTGCTGGTGCTGGACCGGGATCACGGAATACAGCGAGAAGCCCGTCAACTGGCTCTGCGTCTGGCCGAACTGCAAAGCTATGTGCGTGAAAGCGGGCGTAGCGTCGCCTGGAGTGCGGATCAGCAGGGCTATCGCTTCAGCTTGATCCCGGACGCTACGGATGGTGCCAGCCCCACACCGGGCTGGCTGCGCGATCAGGCCCGTTTTGCCCAATTGTTTCCCCAACGATCCTGGACTTTGGAATCAGTGCGTGTGCGCCTGGAGCCGGCGGGACCGTGGGTTTTTGTGAATGAATGGTTGTCCGCGCCGCGTCAGCTGGAGCTGGATGATGGTCACGAGGTCCTGCATTTACGCAGCGACCCGACGGGCCGTTTTGATGTGCAGTCATGACAGAGCGTGGCATGAGTTTGATTGAAGTATTGATTGCGCTGGCGATCGTTTCGGTGGCCTTGACCGCCGGATTGCGCGCACTGGGCCTTAGCGCCTCTGGTAGCCAGGCCATGCATGAACGCAGCCTGGCCTTGCTGGCCGTTGATGGCGTGGTGGCCGAGATGCGCTTGCGCCGCCTGTTTCCCGAACCGGGTGAAACCGTGGTGCCGTGTCGCCAGGGGCCTCTTAATTTGCAGTGCAAGCAAACCGTGCAAGCCACGGCCAATCGTTTCTTTCGTCAGGTAACGGTCCAGGCTTCCATGCCCAAAGGCCCCGTGCTGGCCGAGTTGCACGCGACCTTGGCGTCCTTGCCATGACAGACGCTGGCCAGGAAGGCTTCACTTTGGTGGAAATGTTGGTGGCCCTGACCATCATGGCCTTGATCAGCCTGATGTCCTGGCGTGGCCTGGATGCGGTCTTGCACGCGGATGAGCAGCTTGGCCGACAGGCGCGCCAGACCCAGGCCTTGTTCAATGTCTTGTCCCAAATGGGCCGGGATCTGGAGTTGCATCTGCCCACCGCACCAGGTCCCGCGGACCCGACGGGGGCGATGGCGGTATTGCCAGCCAGTATTCGCTGGCAAGCCAAGGGCGAAGGCCCGGCCATCCTGATGATCGAACGTCGCGCCGAAGCCGGAGCGGGAACCCAGCAGATTCAATGGCGTTTGCAGCAAGGTGTGTTGCAACGGGCTATTGCCCAGGCAGGAACGGTTTACCCCTTGCCCGAGTTGGGCCCTTTGCAAGATGTGCTGGAGCAGGTCACCGCCTGGAACTTGCGTATCTGGATTCCGGCGCGTGGCTGGCAAAGCTGGCCGTGGCCCGATCAAGCCGGGGCAGCCGCTACAGGCATAGAACTGACAGTGCAGTTGGAAGGGCAGGAGCACCCGTATCGCAAAGTGGTGATGCTGCTATGAATCGGGCATCTCAACAAGGCATGGCGGTGATCAATGCGCTGGTGGTCGTGATGGCGGTGTCCATTGCCACCATGGGCATCGTCCAGCGTCAAAGTGGGCTGGCAACCCAGTTGGCCAGCGAGCGCGATTACATGCAGGCCAACTGGTTGCTGCGCGGTGCGCTGGATTGGGCTGTGCTGGTCTTGCGTCTGGACTCGCAGCGCTCGGCTGTGACGCACAAAGGTGGACTGTGGGCACAGGCCCTGAGCGAGCTGAAGATAGAGACTCCGGACAAGACCCGTGCGGCTTACTTCTCCGGCTATATCCAGGATGAGCAGGGCAAATTCAATCTGGCTTTATTGCTGCGCGATGGTCGCATTCAGGCCCGCTATGTGCAGGCATTGGAACAATTGCTGGGCAATCTGCAGCAGGAACCCTCTTTGGCTTTGGAGCTGGCCCAGCGATTGGAGCGGGCACAGGCCGGGCAAGCGCCTTGGCCCTCTCATTTGCAGGACTTCTTTCCCAATGCAGAGCAACAGGCCAAGCAACTGGAGCCATATCTGAGCTATTTGCCGCAAGCCAAATCCGTGAATGTGAATACCGCCAGTGCCCAGGTGCTGGCGGCAGTGCAGCCTTCCGTCAGCCTGGTGGAATGGCGTGGCCTCTTGGAGCAGCGCGACCGGGGCCAGTGGTTTCGGGATCAGGCCGATGTGCAGGCCCGCCTCCAACGTCAGGAGGCGCTGAAGGGGCAAACGCTGAGCGTGCGCAGTGAATGGTTTTTATTAAGTGGCGAGTTACGACTTGACCATAGCCGGGTGGCGACCCAGGCCCTGATCAACAGGGCCGCGGACCGCAGCCGGATTGTCTGGATTCGTTGAAGTGATGAGCAAAGTGCTGCGTATTTATTTGGACTCTCCGCCAAGGCTGGATCAGCCGGTGGACTTTGTGCTGCGGGACAAGCGCGCCAGGGTATTGCGCCGTGGGCGGGGAGAGGTGCAGGAGTTCAAGGGCCTGGCCCGCTCTTTGGAACTGGTCCTGCCTGCAGGGATGGCGACGGTGACGGAAGCGCGTATTCCCTCGGTCAGCGCCTCGCGGCGGCAGGCTGTGGCGAGTAGTGCGGTCGAGCCTATGTGCTTGAGTCCTATCGAACAGGTGTGGGTGGCCTGTTCGGCACCGGGGCCGTCCGGGATGAGTCAATTGGCCTGGACGGAGCGCCAGCCTTTGCTGGCTTTGGGGGAGCAGGCGCGTCAGTTGGGACTGCCGTTGAGCGGGGTTTATGCCTGGTCCGATGGCCATGAGCAAGACAGGCAGGGCCAGGGCCAAACCTTGACCGTACCCGCCTGCTCCTTGCTGATGCCGGAGATGGCCGCCAGTGGCGGAAACAGCGTGCTACGACAAAGCCTGTGGTGGACTTTGGCCGCCATCTTGAGCTGGACCTTGGTCTTGCAGCAGCAGGCGCAATCGTTGCGATCCCAGATGAAACAGGTACAGACCCAGATGGAGCAGGCGGTTCGGCAAGCCTTGCCACACCTGCCCGTTATCGTCGCGCCCTTGACGCAGGCCAGACAGCATCGTGATGGTTTGCTGACCGAGAAAAGCCCGGCCTCGGCTCCCTTTGATCGTTTATTGATGGCCAGCGCCGTGCAGTGGCCTGCTTTGCAAGGACAGGTGCGGGCATTGAGTTTCAAAGATCAGCAATTGCATTTGACGCTGGCTAGCGAACTGGCCGCGCAGCCTTTGCCGGCTGAATCGGATCTGGAGTGGAAGCAGGGCGAGTCTGCCCGCCAATGGGAAATTGGTTTCAGCAAAGCAGCGCAAGCAGCCAGCCAGCAGGGGGCGCCGCAATGAGCAAATTCACCGCACTCCAGCCTGTATGGCTGACCGTACAAAGCAAGCTCGCCCTGGCAAGACAGTACTGGCAAGCCTTGGGCCGTCGGGATCAATTGGCCTTGTCGGTATTGGGCGCTTTGCTGGTTTTGATGTTTCTGTGGTTGTTGCTCTTACGTCCTGCCATTCGTGATCTGGCCTTGGCAAAACAGGAGCTGCCTCGTCTGCAATACGAGATGGCGCAACTGCAAACCGTGCTGTCGCAAATTCAGGTTCTGGATAAAGAGCTGGTCGCGCCTGTGGATGGACAAGGGCAAGACAAGGCGTTGCAGCGCAGCTTGCAGACCTTGGGTACCCAGTGTCAGACAGAGCAGTCACAGGCCGAGCAACGTGTTCTGGTCTGCCAGGCCGTGGCCGCTCCTGCCTTGATAGATTGGCTGATGCACGCCCCTCGCGTGCTGGGCTTTGCCGTGCAGGAAGTCAGCATGAGTCGCTCTGTGGTCGATAGCCGTGAACGCGCCGGTCTGCTGGATGGCCGCATTGTGCTGCGTGCAGGAGAGCCTTCATGAAAAAGCTGACCAAGATCATGGGGTGGGTTTTGCTGGCGCTGTCTCTGCTGCTGGCCGCCGTGCCCTTTCTGCCTGCCCGCATGATGCTGGCCTGGCAGCCCGAGCAGTTGCCGCTACGGCTGGAAACCGCCCATGGCAGCCTGGCCTCCGGTCAAGGCTTGCTGGTAGTGGGTTCGGGTCTGTTGGCCCGCACCGTTCCTGGTCCTGTCAGCTGGCGTTGGCGTTTGGCACCCTGGCCGCAAATGGAGTTGAGCCATGGCTGGTTGGATCAGCCTGTGCGCCTGCAGGCCAGCCTGCAAGGTTGGCGTATTTCGGGCCAAAGCCTGACCGCTCCCGCCGCGCTGTTAGGACGTTTACATCCTTTGTTGCAGACCGTGCAACCGCAAGGGCAATTGCAGCTGCGCTGGCCCAGTCAGGCTCTGGCCGCTGAAACCGGGCCGTTGCTGGAACTGGATTGGCGTAATGCACGCTCCGCGCTGGCAGCCCAGGCCGAGCTGGGTGATTACCAATTGGCAGTCAGCCGCAAGGGTCAGGGCGTGCAGTTAAGCCTGCGTACCTTGGCGGGGGATTTGACCTTGGCAGGTCAAGGTCAGTGGGGGCCGGATGGTGGGCTGTTTGAAGGACGCGCCCAAGCCAAACAAGCCGACGATCAACGATTCAAAGAGTTACTGGAGGCCTTGGGGCCTCAGCGTCAGGGTGTGACCCAATGGCAAATAGCCACAACGACTAGCAAGCAGGAATAACGATATTTTGACTATGAGTACCTTGACTAAACGATCTCATGGGCTGCGGCCTCGCTTCCTTTTAAGCCTGGGTGCAGCCGTGCTGTTGAGCGCCTGTGCGAGCAATGGTCAGAAGCCTGAACCCGGCCCCGATCCTTCTTCGTTTTTTGCCTCGGTAGGCAAGACGCCTGTTCGTAGCACTCAGGCTGACCCGCGCTTTGCCAATAGCAATACGTCGCCTCCGGCTGTGACGCGTCGGGTCCCGCAGCGTGTCGGGGGCAGTGCTGCTCCGATCGACTTGCCCGATCCGGCCGAGTTCCCGCAAGGCAACGACATCACACTGAATTTTGTGGATGCCGAGCTGGATGGGGTTGTAGCTGCCTTGGCCCGTTTTACCGGCCAGAACTTCATCGTGGACCCTCGCGTAAAAGGACAGCTGACTTTGGTGTCCGAAGTACCGGTCGATGCCCGTACCGCCTACGAGATGCTGTTGTCTGCCCTGCGCATGCAAGGGTTTGCCGTGTTGCGTAGTGGCAAGGTCAGTCGGGTGGTCCCTGAAGCTGAAGCGCGCCAGCAGGGCGGTGCAGTGCGGGCGGCCGGTACCGGGGCCAGTGGCAGCGGCGAGCTGGAAACGAGGGTGTTTACCTTGCGTTATGAAAATGCGACCGCCTTGGTTCCGGTGCTGCGGCCGATGATTTCGCCCAATAATCCCATCAATGCCTACCCGTCCAACAACACGCTGGTGGTGACCGATTACGGTGATAATCTGGACCGTATCGCTCAGGTCATTGCGGGGGTCGATACCCCCGCAGGCTTGAACACGGACATTATCCCGATTGACTACGGCGTGGCCCTGGATGTGGCAGCCCTGGCCTCGCAAATGCTCGATACGCCCGGCAACGATGTGGCGCAGCGCATTACGGTGGTGGCCGACCCGCGCAGCAACTCGGTTCTGGTGCGGGCAGGCAGTCCGGCCCGGCTGGATCTGGCCCGTGACCTGATCCGGCGTATTGACAGCCCGGAAAGCAATAAAGGCAATTTGCATGTGGTCTATCTGCGCAATGCTCAGGCGGTGCAGCTGGCTGAAGTGCTGCGGGGGGCCTTGACTGGGCAAGCGCCTTCGGGGAACGCGAGTACCGGGAATCAACAGGCGAACAGCAATAGCCTGGCACCCGCCGCCAACGCCAGCACCACCGGCGGTGCCAAAGCCATGGACACGTTGGCCACCGCCAAGCAGCAGCCTCAGGCCGAGATGGGTTTGAGCGCCGCAAACAATGCCAGCGGCACCGTGGCCTTTAGCGCTGGCGGTGCCACTGTGCAGGCTGATCCATCCACGAATACGCTGATCATTTCGGCCCCTGATCCGGTTTACCGCAGCTTGCGTGAAGTGATCGATCAACTGGATCAACGTCGCGCTCAAGTGCTGGTCGAGAGCCTGATTGTGGAGGTGAATGCGGAGAATGCGGCCGAGTTTGGCATCCAGTGGATGACAGGCGGTGGCAATATTGCCGATGGAGGTTCAGGTTTTGTCGGGGGCGCCAATCTGGGTGGCAGCGGGATTAACAAGGCCGGGGTGACCACGCTGGATTCTTTGGCGGCGGGTTTAAGTCTGGGCGTGGTCAAAGGCACGGTGAACGTGCTGGGCCAGCAGATTGTCAATCTGGGCGTCCTGGCCCGGGCGATGGAGCGCCAGGGCGGCATCAATATTCTGTCCACACCCAACCTGATGACGCTCGATAACGAAGAAGCCAGCATCATGGTGGGCCGTACCGTGCCCTTTGTGACGGGGCAGTACACGACCACGGGTGATGGGGCCAGTAATCCCTTTCAGACCATTCAGCGCGAGGATGTGGGCCTGACCCTGAAAGTGCGTCCGCAGATTTCCGAAGGTGGGACCGTCAAGATGGCTCTGTACCAGGAGGTCAGCAGCCTGGACCCTACTACGTCGGTATCGCCCAGCGCGCCTGTCACGCGTAAACGTGCGCTTAGTACCAATGTTCTGGTCGATGATGGGCAGATTATTGTGCTGGGCGGCTTATTGGAAGACTCGATTGAGGATGGTCAGCAATCGGTTCCCTTGCTGGGCGATATTCCGTTGGTGGGCAACCTCTTCAAATACGAGAAACGCAAGCGTACCAAAACCAATTTGATGGTGTTCCTGCGCCCTCATATTGTGCGTAATGCCCAAGATAGCCAAAGCCTGTCTTTGGACCGCTACAACTACATGCGTGCCGTGCAGACAGGCTTGCCCGATCGCTCCACCTGGTTCCACCCGGATGCGGGACACATGGTGTTGCCACAGGCCGCAGGCTCGTCCGGAGCCGTGGACCTGCGAGAGACGCTATGACCCGCCTGCCGTACTCCTGGGCACGTCAGCACCGTGCGGTGCTGACGCAGCAGCAAGGCGTGGGCACGCTGGTGATTAGCGAGCGTACACCGGATTGGGCCTTGGTGGAATTGCGGCGACGCTATCCCGAGCTGGACGAGCGGCAAGTTCCGGATGCGGAGCTGGATACCCTGATTGATGCCAGTTACGCACAGGGCGACGATGCCGCCAGCGTGGTGGATGCGGCTGCCAATGAGGTGGACCTGGATCGCCTGATGCAGGAACTGCCCGCTGTCACCGACTTGCTGGAAAACCAGGACGATGCGCCGGTCATCCGCATGATCAACGCCTTGTTCACCCAGGCGGTGCGGGATGGTGCCAGTGATATACACCTGGAGCCTTATGAAACCCATTCGGTCGTGCGTTACCGGGTGGATGGCCGTTTGCGCGATATCGTCAGCCCGCGTCGAGCCTTGCATGGTGCTTTGGTGTCCCGCATCAAGATTATGGCCAGCCTGGATATTGCCGAAAAACGCTTGCCCCAAGATGGCCGTATTGCCCTGAAAGTGGGGGGCAGGGCCTTGGACCTGCGTGTCTCGATTCTGCCTACCGGACATGGCGAACGTGCCGTGATGCGTTTGCTGGACAAGTCAGCCGGGCAACTGGAGCTGGAGCGTCTGGGCATGGCCCCGGATATCCTGGCTCAGCTCGATGAGCTGATTCATCAACCACACGGCATTGTGCTGGTTACCGGGCCTACCGGCAGCGGTAAAACCACCACCTTGTATGCCGCTCTGGGCCGTGTCGATACAGCCCGCAGCAATGTGCTGACGGTGGAAGATCCGATTGAATATGACTTGCCAGGCGTGGGCCAGACGCAGGTCAATCCCCGTATTGAGTTGAGCTTTGCACGTGCCTTGCGTGCCATATTGCGACAGGACCCGGACATCATCATGATCGGGGAAATTCGGGATCTGGAAACCGCGCAGATTGCGGTGCAGGCTTCTTTGACAGGTCACCTGGTGCTGGCCACCTTGCACACCAACGATGCCGTGTCCGCCGCGACTCGCTTGGTCGATATGGGTGTGGAGCCTTTTTTGCTGGCGTCTACCTTGCGTGGCGTGCTGGCCCAGCGGCTGATACGCAAGCTGTGCCGACATTGTCGTCAGCCTGCCGAGCACGGGCAGTATCGGGCCAGTCCTGCTGGTTGCGAGCATTGCGCTCACACGGGTTATCAAGGCCGTACCGGGATTCACGAGCTGTATCGCATCGATGAACGTGCCCAGCACTTGTTGAATGCTGCCGGAGCCGAACCTGCCTTGCGTCAGGCCGCGCGTGAATCGGGCATGCGTAGTTTGCGCGAGGATGCCCAGCGTTGGGTAGAGCAGGGCATCAGTACCCCTGAAGAAGTATTGCGCGTCACGCGCGAGTTATAAGGGGGCGAAAGAGCATGGGTACTTATCATTATGAGGCGGTGGACCAGGCCGGACGCAGCGAGCGGGGTGTGCTGGAGGCCGAGAGCGAACGGCTGGCGCGTCAGCAATTACTGTCCCGGGGTCTGCTGACAGTTTCCCTGAAGGCGGGCCGTAGCCGAGCCGCTGCCCGTGCTCGCAGTGCGGGCCTGCGTCGTACCGAGTTATCCTGGCTGACCCGACAGTTAGCCAGTCTGGTGGCGGCGGGCTTGTCTCTGGAGGCCAGCCTGGGCGTGGTGATTGAGCAGGCGACTCGTCGGCCTTTGGTGCAATTGCTGGCAGCCCTGCGTGCGGATATTCGGGCAGGACAAAGCTTGAGTGAAGCCTTGGCGAATCATCCGCGCGACTTCCCTGAGATCTACCGAGCATTGGTGCGGGCAGGGGAGCAGTCTGGCGAGCTGGAACAAGTGCTGGACCGTCTGGCGAGTTTCATTGAGGACAGTGGAGCCTTGCGCGGCAAGGTGCTGACGGCTTTTATCTACCCAGCCATCGTCAGCCTGATTTCGGTGGCGATGGTGGTGTTTTTGCTGAGCTACGTCGTCCCGCAAGTGGTCGGTGCTTTCACCCAAGCCAAACAGCAACTGCCCATGCTGACTCGGGTCATGATCAGCGCCAGTGATTTGCTGCGTGAATGGGGCCTGGTGTTATTTGTTGTGCTCTTGCTGGCGGCTGGCCTGGTGGCTTTTTTGCTGCGACAGCCGGCCTTGAAGCTGGCCTTTCATCGGCGTCTGTTAAGCGTGCCTGTTCTGGGAGGCTACTTGCTGGGCGTGGATACCGCTCGCTTCGCTGCCACGTTAGCTATTCTGGCTGGCAGCAATGTGGCCTTGCTAACGGCATTGGAAGCGGCCGGGCGTACTGTGTCCAATCTGGCCTTGCGCGGTGCCGTGAATCAGGCCGCCATCCATGTGCGTGAGGGTCTGCCTTTGGCGACCGCCTTGCAGCGTAGTGCCTTGTTCCCGCCGCTGTTAGTCCAACTGATTGCCAGCGGTGAAAAAACCGGTGAGCTGGCGCCCATGCTGGATCGGGCTGCGACGACCTTATCAACCGAGCTGGAGCGCAAAGCCCTGACCATGACCGCCTTGCTGGAACCTTTGATGATTTTGCTGATGGGCGGTTTGGTGCTGTTGATTGTTCTGGCAGTGATGCTGCCAATTATCGAGATGAATCAGCTGGTGCAGTAAAAGGCGGTAGGGTGCTTGCCCTGTTCCTCTACAGATCATTGCCGCCACCTGGTTGTCTGGCGGCAATGCTGACTAATACTTAAGTCACTTGCGTTGAGCCGGCTATGTCGAGGCCGTGGCCTTGATGCGGCGGATTGTCCTGGGATGCACGTCATATTTTTTGGCAACGATGTCCAGCGGAACTTGATTGGTCAGCGCAATAAGTGCTTCTTTGTGTTGGGCGGGTGATAAGGCAGGGCGTCTGCCTAGTGGCCTGCCATTGGCACGCGCTGCTGCCATTCCTGCGCGAGTGCGTTCGCTAATCAGCGAGCGTTCAAACTCAGCCAGGGCGGCCATCATATGAAACAGCAATCTACCACCCGATGTTGTCGTGTCTATATTTTCCGTCAAGGAAATGAAATGGATATTCTCTTTGCCTAAACGATCGATCGTGTCGACCAAATAGCGTAGTGATCGGCCCAGCCTATCCAGACGCCAGACAATAAGCGTGTCACCCGATTTCAGTTTTCGCTGCAGATGATTCAATCCTGGACGTGTTGCTTTAGCCCCTGATATCCCTCTATCCGTATAGATATGATCACAATTCACCTTTTGTAAAGCCGCGATCTGTAGGTCCAGGTTTTGATCCTGTGTTGAAACGCGTGCATATCCATATTTCTTACTCATAGTACCCATCTTCCTAGCGCAAAGCGCAGCCTCCCCCCTCCCACTCGACCACATCTCAGTGCAATCGATGTTAGTAAACCCAAGATGGTCCAGTGGAATGTTGGCCACGCGATGTCAAGTTTTACTAACCGCATGCAAACCTGCTGCCACGTAAACGGCGATTGAGGTAGCTCGTACTGCAATAAAAACTATTACGTAATTTTTTATTAACGCTGTGTTTCAGATGCAGATACTGATTAAGTGTTAGCGGCGGCCACATGTGTGTCAACACGAAGCAGGTCTGACCGATGCACTTTCTGAAGAACGTTGCAGCCAGCCATAGGCAAGCGTCAACAATGGTTAAGAAAAGGCGTAAATAGGCTTGCGATTTTGACAAGAAGCCTCCTTTTAGTCCCAACCGAATAGCGCATCGAAATGATCCTTTTCAGCGTAATTTTCACGTACAAACGTGTCTATTTGTTATGGAATCGATGTTGACATAAAGGAGGCTTTTTGACCGCTGTCAGGTGGAAAGCCAGACGCTGATTCACACACAGCGTCCAGAGTGCCAACCGGCGAAGCGGGGCGCGTAATGGGCGTCCAGTCGCTAGAGTCATTGTCCTGCTGGTTGCAGCAAGTTACTCCTTCAAGCAGCTATTTGCTTTTAGGCTTGCGAAGACTGGCAACGCTTGCCCAGGCCTATGATGCGCGCCTGTTCCAGCAAGCCTTTTTGTCCGCCATTTCGGCGCGCCTGCGTCCCTACGGCATAGCACGCAGCGACATCCTGGTGCTTGATCAAGTGGTGTTGATTGGTTTGACGAATTGTCGTCTGCCCACCCAGCTTGACAAGGACCTGTTTCTGGAACGAGTCAAAGCGGCGCTGTGCTACGAGCCCGTTCGCTGCGGCTCGGACCGCATCCTGGTCAATGTTGTTCCGGCTTGGGTTGAAGCATCGGGCGACCGTCCGGTTTGCCTGTCTCAATTGCAGTCTCTGGCCAGCACCATTGCCTTCTCCGAGCTTGAGCCTCCTGTTTGCGAGCAGACTCGGCGCGACATGGCTTTGGCGACTCGTTTCTTTGCAGATATGCGGGACGAGAAGGTTGCCCTGTCATTTCAGCCTGTGGTCTTTGTGCAGGATCGCGAGCAGGTTCTGTATTACGAAGTGCTGTTGCGCTGGGATGATGCGCAGAACAGTACTCAGTCCGTTTCTTGTGCGCCGGTTGTTCAGGCCATAGAGCGCTTGCATGTGACCGAACGCCTGGATGCCAGCGTTCTGTGGTCGGTGGTACAGGTGCTGGAGCGTGATCCGGATGTTCATCTTGCCTGCAATATTTCCCCCTTGTCTTTGCAACAGGGGCCGTGGTGGCGGTTGCTGATTGCGGTGCTGCGTGGTGCGCCACAGCTGGCCAGCCGTTTGACCCTGGAAATTACCGAAACGGCTTCTGTCTTTGATCAGGAAGCCGCCATTAGCCTGCTGCGCACCTTGCGCGGCCTGGGTTGCAAAGTTGCCATTGATGATATTGGGACCGGATTCAATACCTTGGATCTGGCTCGGCAGATCCGACCCCAGGTCTTAAAACTTGATAAATCCCTGGTGCATCAGGCACGGGACAGGGACGGCCTTGCTGCCCTTCATTCTTGGGTTCATGCCTCGCATGGCATCAGCCAATACGTCATCGCCGAAGGAATTGAGACTGCCCTGGATTTCCAGTTGAGCGTCGATGCCGGCGTGCACGCCGTCCAAGGCTACTACATAGACCCCCCCTGCGTCCTGCCCCCCCGGGAGGGGGCGGAGCCTTTGTGCGTTCGAGACAGTTTCAGCCCCACACACATCAACGTAGCACTCAACACGTATTCCTTAAAGGATCAGGAACAGAGATGAATCACGTCTATAAAACCATCTGGAATGAGCAAACGGGAACATTTGTTGCCGTTTCTGAGCACAAGAAAGCCAAAGGCAAGCGCAGTTCCTCGTGCGTCAAAGGAGGAAAGCGTGCGTCTTTTTCCGCACGCATGGGATGGCTCGCCTTGTTGACAGCAAGCGCATTGGCGATGAGCAATGCCTGGGCGGCAGTCGAGATTCCAGGCGACGGTCAGAGCAACCTCATTGACTTCACCAGCCCAGGCGGCACCATTCGGTTTACGGGTGGTGGTGGCAGCATCGTGGGGTTGAGTAGCCTGATGATCTCCGGCGCCTTGAGTGCCGATCAGATTACGGTGGGTGGTGAGTCTGTGGCGACCCAGGCGCAGCTCAATGCTACGTCCGCTGAGGTGCAGACCAATACCGGTAAGATTGATGGGCTGGAAGGGCGGGTCACGAGCAATGAGTCCACTCTGACGGATCATGGGACTCGCATTACGGACAATGAAACGGCCATCATGGCCCATGACAGTCGAATTGCGGGCAACGAAACCGCCATCGCTGCACATGACACTCGAATTGGCGCTACTGAAACAGGGTTGGTGACTGTTAACGATCGTCTGATTGCCTTGGGAGTGGATGAAACCAATCCTGGCGTGAAGTATTTCCGTGCGAACTCGGAGCTGCCTGATTCCGAGGCGAATGGTGAAGAATCCATTGCAATTGGCCCTGAGTCCAAGGCAGAGGGGGATCGCAGTATTGCTGCAGGACAAGGTGCGCTGGCCGACGCCGACAGCGCGATTGCATTGGGTGACGGTGCCAGTGTCGCCAGCGCAGACAGTCGACCTAAACCGGAGGCAGCCATTGCCATTGGCAAGGATAGTCGGAGCAGCGGTTTGGCCAGCGTTGCGGTAGGCCGCGAAGCAGCGGCAAGTGGAAATAATGCGCTTGCCTTGGGTATGCAGGCACAGGCCAGTGGGGCTAACGGGATCGCCTTGGGTTTAGGTGCTCAGGCTGATGCAGAAAACAATATCTCTATCGGTAATGGCGCAGGCCAGGCCACTGGCAATCATCTGCCGGGTGATCGTTCGCACAATATTGCCATCGGTCAGGCCAGTGGTCAGAACGTCAAAGGTCAGTTCAATGTGGCGCTGGGTGATGGCACCGGCAATGGCGTGGATGGCAACGAAAACGTGGCGATTGGCCGAGATGCCGGCCTGAATGTCATAGGCGATAGCAATGTCAGCCTGGGCAAGAATGCGAATCGGGGGCTGTCATCAAACCGTGCGATCGGTATTGGTGAGGACTCCGGCGCTGAAACAGAAGGCGTGGCGATTGGGTACAAGGCGATTGCCGGTAATACCGGGGTCGCGATGGGTCGTCAGACAACGGCATTGGGAACGGGTACTGCCATTGGCCCTAATGCTCATGCTGACAGCAATTTCGTAGCCTTGGGGTTGAACTCTCATGCCGCGCAAAACGATGTGTCTGGCTTGAGCAAGTTCACCAATAGAGGCTTCAATGGCAGTGCCGTTTCCGTTGGTAGCAGCCAGTCGGGCAGTGAGTTCACACGTCGTATTGTGAACGTGGAAGACGGTGCCAATGAGACCGATGCAGTGAACGTGCGCCAGTTGCAGTCGGCTGTTGATCAGGTGACGCTGGGTGCGACTGTGGATTATGAAAAGCTGGCCGAGAAGGTTGGCGAGGACTGGGGCCAGCAGATTGCCGATAGCAAACCTCGTTACTTCAGCGTTAATGATGGTGGTGTCGACAAGGGCAACAAGAACAATAACGGTGCTGCTGCAACAGCCATCGACTCGATTGCCATCGGCCCTGATGCAACTGCCAAGGAAAAGGACTCGGTTGCTATTGGACATATGGCAGGGGCAGAGGGAGCGTCATCTGTTGTGCTGGGACACAACATCAAAGGCTTGGGGCTGAATTCCACGACTATCGGTAACTCCCAATCCGAAGCGCGGGACGAGAGCGGCGTGGCAATCGGTACGCACGTTGTCAGCCGTGACAAGAACTCCATCGTCATTGGCCGGGATTCCTACACAGATCGCCAGGCAAACGGTCCCTCGGTCGAGAACTCGATTGTGATCGGTACAGAATCCAGTTCTACAGCCGTGGAAGGGATTGTGATCGGTAAAAACTCGGTGGTGAATGCGGCTCGCGGCATCGCTCAGGGTAGCAATGCGACGGCAACGGCTAATGACGCTATGGCGTTTGGCACCCGATCACGGGCGGCTGCCGGTGATTCCCAGGCCAGCGGTACGGATGCCAAAGCCTTTGCGGCACGCGGTATTGCAATGGGTACTAACGCTCGCTCCGGCCAGTCTAATCCTGATGTCGAAAATCAGGACAAGAACCGCGACTCCATTGCGCTGGGTACGGACTCCATGTCCCAGTTCAATAGCAGCATTGCGGTAGGTCGCGAAGCTCAGGCCACCGCTGATTTTGCACAGGCACAGGGCAAGGGTGCACATGCCTTTGGCGAGGCATCGATTGCACAAGGCCGTGACGCTTGGGCGCTTGAGCGTCAGGCAATCGCGCTGGGTGACGGCTCCCGCAGCACGGCCGATCGTGCTGTCGCTATTGGACAGGGTTCAAAGGCGCTCAATGCACGCTCGGTAGCGCTGGGTGATGGTGCAGAAACAGCAGGCGCGGTTGGCACCTTGAATGCTTCTTTGAACGGGCTGAACTACGGCAACTTTGCCGGAGATCGTCCTGTTGCTACCGTCAGTGTGGGTACGGAGCAGGAAAAACGCACAGTGACGAATGTGGCCGCGGGCCGGATCAGCGCCAGCAGCACAGATGCGATCAATGGCAGCCAGTTGCATGCCACGAATTCGGTGCTGGGCAATGTAGCTAACACCACGAAAAACATTTTGGGTGGCAATGCCACGCTGGCCTCTAATGGCAACCTGAGCATGAGCAATATCGGAGATACCGGTGAAAACACGGTGCACGATGCGATCAAGTACGCGGCTCAAGGTTGGAATGTGAGTGCCAATGGTGCCATGGCTGAGAACGTGAAGCCGGGTGGTTCGGTAGACTTCAGCAATGATGACGACAACATCGTTATCTCGCGTGATGGCACCGATCTGGCTTTCAATCTGGCCGATGATCTGACTGTGGGTAATAGCATCACTGTAGGCGATACCGTGATCAACGGTGACAGCGTCACGACTAACAATCTGACTGTTACGGGCGAAACCCATTTGGGTGACAGCTTTGTTGTCCAAAACACCGGGGATGTTATCTACAAGGGCAACGAAATTGCCACCCAGGCTGATGGCTTGAGCTTTGCGGGCAACACCGGCAGCACCATTGCCAAGACGCTGAGTGACGACACACCGCTGACCATCTCCGGCGAACTGGCCGAGGGAGCAGAGTCCACGGGTGCCAACCTGCGTGTTGATAGTGACGGCAACAAGCTGAATCTGGTCATGGCTCAGAACCTGACGGATCTGAATAGCATCACCATCAATAACGGTGGTCCGGTGATCAACGGTGCCGGCATCAATATGAACGGCAAGAAAATCACCAATCTAGCCAAAGGGACAGACGACACCGATGCGGTGAACGTGTCGCAGTTGAAGGATGTCGAAGAGGTTGCCAACGCAGGCTGGAACATCAGCGCCAATGGTGCTGCCGCCGAGAACGTCAAACCCGGAGCATCGGTGGACTTCAGCAATGACGACGGCAACATCACCGTGACGCGCGATGGCACCGACCTGGCTTTCAATCTGGCCGATGATCTGACTGTGGGTAATAGCATCACTGTAGGCGATACCGTGATCAACGGTGACAGCGTCACAGTAGGTGACACGATCGTTAATGGCGACAGCGTCACGACCAACAATCTGACTGTTACGGGCGAAACCCACCTGGGTGACAACTTTGTTGTCCAAAGCGGTGGTGATGTTATCTACAAGGGCAGCGAGATCGCCACCCAGGCTGATGGCTTGAGCTTTGCCGGCAATACCGGCGACGCGATTGCCAAAACGCTGGGTGACAACACACCGTTGACTATCTCGGGTGAACTGGCCGAGGGCGCAGAGTCCACGGGTACGAACCTGCGTGTTGATAGTGACGGCAACAAGCTGAACCTGGTCATGGCCAAGGATCTGACGGACCTGAACAGCATCACCATCAATAACGGTGGTCCGGTGATTAACGATGCCGGCATCAATATGAACGGCAAGAAAATCACCAATCTGGCCAAAGGTACAGACGACACCGATGCGGTGAACGTATCGCAGCTGAAAGAAGTTTCAGAGGTTGCCAACGCAGGCTGGAATATCAGCGCTAATGGTGGTGCTACTGAAAACGTGAAGCCTGGCGCCTCGGTGGACTTCAGTAACACGGACGGCAACATCAACATTTCGCGTGATGGCACGGACCTGGCCTTCAACCTGAACAAGGATATTGATCTGGGCGCAGACGGTAGCCTGAAGACGGGAAACACGGTCGTGAACAACGACGGTCTGACCGTGGATGATGGGGCAGGTAACAAGACCTCCACGACTGCGGCAGGCACCACGGTCAGCAATGCCGCCGGTGACACGACTACCGTAGGCGCAGGTTCGATCACGGTGGCAGATGCGGCCGGTAACAGCACGGCTATCGGCAGCACGCAGGTCGTGGTGGGCGGAGCAAACCCGGTCACGATCAATGGTGATACCGGCCGAATCGGCGGACTGACCAATCTGACTTGGGATCCGGACAGCTACACCAGCGGTCAGGCGGCGACCGAAGATCAGCTCAAGCAAGTCAATGACGTTGCCAGCGCTGGTTGGAATGTGACCGATGCGGATGGCAATAGCGCCAATATTGGCCCGAACGGCCAGGTTGCCTTTGTCGGTGACAAGAATGTCACGGTTGAGCAGACTGGCACCGATGATTCCGGACAGGTTGAAGTCAAGCTGAACAAGGACATTGATCTGGGAGCAGATGGCAGCCTGAAGACCGGCGATACCGTCATCAACAACGCAGGGGTTGCGGTAGGAAACGACGTACACCTGGGTAACACCGGCCTGACCATCAATAATGGCCCGAGCATCACCCTGGCTGGCATCAACGCAGGTGATATGCGCATCACCAATGTTGCCGCCGGTCGCAATCCGACCGATGCCGTCAATTATGGTCAGCTCCAGCCTATCGAGTCCTTCATTGGTCTGGATGGAAACGGCTCGTTTGCCTACAACGGTGGCCAGCACTCCTCCTTGAAAGATGTTCTGGACAGCATGCACTGGAATGTTGAAGCACCGACGGATGGCAAGGAAGGCGGCAATACCGGTGGTTCCAACGGCAATGGTTCCGGCTCCACAGGTGGTGGCAATAATGGCTCCGGTGACGGCACGCCTATCCATAATGGCAACACGGTGGGCTTTGTTGAAGGGGACAACATCGTTATCTCCAAGACGGACCGGGTCAATGATGCAGGCCAGACTGTTGGCGCTGATATCAAGGTATCGGTATCCCAGGATCTGAAGGTCAATTCCATTACGGCAGTGAATGTTCAGGCCGATGAAATTCAGATCAATAACGGTGGCCCGATCATTAACGAGAACGGCATCAATATGTCCGGCAAGCACATCACCAATGTGGCGGCGGGCGTGAATGACACCGATGCGGTCAACGTAAGCCAGTTGAATCAGGTGGCGGGCAATCTGCAAGGTCAGATCAACAATATTCGCCACGATATCAATCGTCTGGATAACCGCTTAAGTGCAGGTGTGGCGGCCGCGATGGCAACAGCGTCTCTGCCTCAGGCTTACTTGCCGGGCAAGCACATGATGTCCATGGCCGGCGGTACCTGGCGTGGAGAGTCCGGTATGGCCATTGGTTTCTCCGGTATTACCGATAACGGTAAGTGGGTTTACAAGCTCTCGGGCAATACCACCTCGCGCGGTGATTACGGTGGTGCCGTGGGTATTGGTTATCAATGGTAAGTCGGCCCTGACTCTATGGTGCATCGGCGCATTGGCGCCGATGCACAGCACACACTTTTGAAGGAATTCAGATCATGAAGAAAAATTGGTTTGGGGCTGCTTTGCTAGGCAGCCTGGTGCTTGCTGGTTGCGGAACCTTGAGTCAGGTGGACTCGGAGGGCCACACGGAAAATCCGGTGTTTCCGGAAGTGGATAAAGCAACTTTTCACACGGGCTCTTACCCGAATATCGACAATCTGCGTCAGGTCCGGGAAGGCGTGACTCGCGATCAGCTGTATGACCTGCTGGGTCGCCCGCACTTTGCTGAAGGCTTCAAGGTTCGCGAGTGGGATTACCTGTTTCACTTCAACACGGCACAGGGCATCAAGACTTGTCAGTTCAAGGTGCTGTTTGATCAGGACAAGCTGGGTCGCAGCTTTTACTGGAAGCCTGGTGAATGTGCTTCTGTTCTGGATGCGGCACCGAAAACCGCAACCATTCAGCCGTTCTCGCTTTCCGGGGACGTGGCCTTTGCGTTTGGCAGTGCGACCTTGACCAGCGCAGGTCTGAGCACGATTCGTGATATTGCCGGCCAGCTCAAGCAAATGTCCGACATCGAACGGGTGACGGTTTCCGGCCATACGGATCGGATTGGAAGTGCGGCATCGAATCAGCGCTTGTCGCAGCAACGTGCCCAGACGGTACGACAGGCCTTGTCCGCCCAGGGCATTCCAGCCGCCGTAATTGTGACGCAAGGCTTTGGTCAGGACCGCCCCCTTGTGCAGTGTGATCAGCCCAATCGCAGTGATTTGATTGCCTGCCTGGCACCGAATCGTCGGGTCGATATCGAAGTTCAAGGCCAACGCTAAGTTGGATGCGGCAACCAGGCACGCACCCGTCTTGGCCGGGTGTGTGCCGTGATCGAGAAAACAATGAATATTCTGCACAAATTAGCGGTGTTGATTCTGGCGGGTGGTCTGGCTGCTTGTCAGCAAACCATGCCTCGTCATATTTCCGAACCTGTAGATCCAGCACCGCCTGTCATGCAAAGCGCGGGTGGTTCGAACAATGCCAGCACGGCAGCGCCGACGGCCTCTCGTACTCAAGCTCCAACTGTCATTACCCTGCATTTGGCGCAAGAGAAAGCAGAAGCGCCCTTGGTGGCTGTGGATGTGGGGGGAACCTCGCTGTTTGCGCTGCCCCAGCCTGTTTTGACGCAATCCGATCTGCACCGCGTCACCCCTGTAACCACTCAGGATCAAGGTACGTTTTTGCTACTGGAGATGAACCAGAACGGCATTAGCAAACTGCGCAGTGTCACGGCTCAGGCACGAGGCCACTATCTGTTGTTAAGTGTGCAAGGGCAGTTGGTAAGCGTGGCCCGTATCAGTGAAACGATTTCCGATGGGCGTTTGCTGATCGGAACCCAGAACGCCCAGCATACACAGGCCATTATTAAATTGATGCAGGGTGGTCGGTGATAACAGGACTGCGTATCGCGCCCTATGTATGATTTTGATGTGGTTTTTCTCCTGATTGCACAGCCTGCATCATCGCGTGTGGGCGATATGCTGGCCCTGCATGATTATTTGGCCGGCTCCGGGGTGTGCACGACGGTAGCAACCAGTCCTACAGACCTTGCCACTTTCGGAAAGCGCCAGCGCATTCTGATTATTGACGGGGAGGGCGAGAGCGCGTTTGATGTGTACGCCGTTATTTCCGCGATGCGGCAGCTGGATAATGTCGCCCTCCTGTTTCTGGCCGATGAGTCCCCCCTGTCCAGTGAGCGTGCTATGTATGCAGGGGCTGACGTTTGCTTGCCTGCCCGTACTGCTTACTCTGCTGTTTTGCGCGCGGTTGTGGAGTTGGGCAGCGCCCGGATATCGGTCCAGGTCAAAGAGGAAAGAGTGGCGACGAAAAGAAAGCGGCAACGTAGAAGGCACTACCTAGGCCTGGGTCTTCGGTCGCGCTTAACCCGCTAAGTTTGCTGGATCCGCGGGCTTTTAGTTGCCGCTTCACACCAGTCACTACAAAAAAAAGCCCCGATGCCAAGCAAAGGCATCGGGGCAAAACGTGTGCGTGGTGCGCACGCACACATAGTCAGACGATAGAGAACTATAGATGCACAGCGTTTAAGTCTTACAGGTAAGCCGGAATGCCCAGAGCCGGATCGCTGACACCGTGCTCGCCAAATTCCACGCGGCCAGCGAAACGACGGTAGTAGCTTGGGTCGCTGTTGCTGCGCACCACAAAGTCGTACCAGTGACCGCTGGATTTCAGAACCCAGGATTGCTTGGCTTGCTTGCCCGGTTCCACGGTCACTTCCCATGGGCCATCCTCACGGTAAGCCATGGACTGGATGGTGAAGGTGCAGGCCGACTGGCCACCGTTCATCATTTCCAGATAAACATCACCTTTGGTCACTTCGTAACAAACGCGGATTTCTGGACGGGCGGTGTCGGGCTGGCTCAATACGCTGACATCACCACGGAAGTGGCGGTGGAAACCATTCGGGCCCAATACCCACAGGTCGTAGTGCCCCAGATTGTTCGCCTGCACGTCCCAGACATCGTCCAGAATCTGGTCGGGAGCGACCATGTAGCGGCGCGGGATACGGTCCAGGTTCAGCTTGTCGTAGACGTGGAAAACAGCGGCGGCTTTACCTGTGTTGGAGAACAGCAGTTGTACGCCTTTTTCACTGTCGCAACGGGCGCTGACGTGCAGCTCGTAGGGCAGGGCACGCGATGGACGCACACCGGTTTGCTGTACGGGAATACGCTGGTTGTCCACGGGCTGAGGTACTTGAGCCAGACGTTCCTGAGCGTTGCGAATGGCATCAGCCTCTTGACGGTTGCGACGGCCGTTCAAGGTAGGCAGTGGCTCGTCGTTCGGGCTGGCAAAGTTGAAGGCCGAGGTCAGGTCACCACACACGGCACGGCGGTAGGGGCTGATATTGGGCTCCATCACACCGAAGCGCTCTTCCATGAAGCGGATGACGGATGTGTGATCAAACACTTGCGAGTTCACCCAACCGCCACGGCTCCAGGGGGAGATTACGTACATGGGCACGCGCACGCCGGGGCCGAATACTTTGCCATCACGTGGAGGCTGGCCGGCCAGACCTTTGGGACTGGGGTAGTTGTAGTATTCAAACGCGATTTCTTCTTCGCTCAGCGAGGTCTTGCCAGCAGGTTTGCCAGTGACAGGATCAATCGATGGGGCAGAGGGGGAGGGAATGTGGTCAAAGAAGCCGTCGTTCTCGTCAAAGTTGACCAGCAATACGGTCTTGCTCCAGACCTCGGGATTGGCCGTCAGCGCATCAAGCAGTTCTTGGGTGTACCAAGCGCCTTGCACGGGGCTTGAAGGGCCAGGATGCTCAGAGTAGTTGGCTGGGGCCACCACCCAGGAAATTTGTGGCAAGGTGCCGGACTCGACATCCTTGCGGATCTGTTCCAGAAATCCGCCGTCGGGCATGGTGTTGGCAATGCCCTTGAATAGAGGATTGCCGACGTCGTCAGATGGTTCATACGGGGCATTGGTGGGTTTGCCCGATTTTTCAGCGGCAAGTCGGTACTGGATAAAGCCAGCCAAGGGGTTATCGGTGAAGTTGTCAGGCAGGTTCTGGTACACCTTCCAACTGATACCGGCTTCTTCCAGGCGTTCGGGATAAGTTTTCCAGGTGTAGCCGCCAAAGATCGAGGGCCACAGGCTGTCCCACGCATTGTTGACGGTACACTCGCCTGTGCCGGTCGGACCGTTTGTGCCGGTCCATAGGAACATGCGGTTGGAGTTCGTGCCGGTGTGCATGGAGCAGTGGTAGGCATCGCAGATGGTGAAGGCGTTCGCCATCGCGAATTGGAAGGGCAATTCGGCTTCGCGGTAGTAGCCCATGGAGTGACGATTCTTGTGCTTGGGCCAGAAGTCCATGCGGCCGTGGTCCCAGGCAGCCTGGCCGTCCGACCAGGAGTGCGGTGTGCCGTTAACGCGCTGGGCATTGCCTTTGGTGGCGTCCAGATGATAGGGCATCACGGTTTCGGTCGAGCTGACATTTTGCTGCCAGACGTTGCGCCCATTGGGCATTGGGATTGTGAAACGGTCTCCAAATCCACGCACGCCTTTCAGGGTGCCGAAGTAGTGGTCAAAGGAGCGGTTCTCTTGCATCAGAACCACAATGTGTTCTACATCCTTGATGGTGCCCGTCTTGTTGTTGGCGGGGATGGCCAACGCTTTGCGGATACTGGGAGGAAAGGCGGCCAGGGAGCCGGCTGCCAGGCTGGCACCGGTCATGTTGCGTAGGAATGTGCGACGTGAAGTCATTGTGCTTAATCTCTTAATCAATCAAGGGGCGCATTTGAGTTGCGGCGCAGGTTCTGGGTTAGGTTTGCCCGGCTCAGCAGGTTCTTCGGTAGAGCCGGAGCTGTTCGAGTTGCCTGTGTCGTTACCGCCGCCGCAAGCAGCCAGCAGGCCGCATAACATCAGCAGCACGGATGCGCGTTTCATGCGCTCGAAAGTGAATGAAGTGCTCGTTGGAGTCATGAGAATTCCTTGGTTGTGCTATCAGGGTTGGAGGCTGGACAAGGGTTTGCGCGATTCGTAAATACTGGTCAGCTCGTCCGTGCTCAGGTCACGATCCCAGATGGCCAGTTCGCCAAAGTCCATATTGATGTCGCTGCGACCCCAGCGTTTGTAGTACTGGCCGGTAACGTCTTCGTTCAGCCCCAGTTCGCTGGTGCCGGTTCCGCCCAATGCGGCGATTGTGCGGGCCTCCAAGGCTACAGACCCGAACTGCGCCCCTTTTTTGGTATCGAATACGTGCCCACGCATGATGCCTTTGGACTTGTCAATCACGACGGCTATGTAGGCCCATTGGTCGGGTGTGACGTTGTAACCCTGACTTTCATTGCGACCGCCCCCATAACCGGTGTTAAAGCGGACGTCACAACCATTGGCGTTGAACAGGCCCAGTGCAAAGCCGGGAGTGTTACCGGAGTCGTAGTTCTTGTTGGCCATGATGGGAGCGCCATAGCCGTGACAGTTGTCGGGGGTTCGGAACCAGAAACCGATGGTCAGTTTTTGCACACCACCTGTGCCCAGCAACTCGCGGCTCAAGGACAGGCGATAACCCCGGTTTCCATTGGCATCGGCTTTGCTACCGACCAGGCGCAAGCCCCCTTTAGGCTGGGAGGGATCCAGGAAGTCAGCAGCAATAAGTTCACCGCTCGGGACGCTAGGGCTGGATGTTTGCAGGCTGCTCCCGCCCTTAGCATCGGTAAAAGGTTGTGAGCTGAAGGTGTAGTAGCTGCGCAACCCATTTTTCAGCGTGTCGGCCAGCTTGGGAGGGGGTTGGTACCCGACTTCAGCCTTGATGGTGGATGCGGCCTTGCCTGAACTTATCGAGTAGATCAGCGAGTAAGTCTGGGCATTTTCCGATACTGGCAATGGGTCGGAGTACTGGGTTGTGCCGGCAGGCAGGGTAGCGATCAGCTTGCCGTCGCGCATGACCTGGATTTCCTGCGAGGCGTCACCATCCAGTACCCATTTCAGGTCCACCATGTTCTTGTCGGCGGGTTTGCTGAAGGACACGTTGCGCACACGAGTTTCAGCTTGCAGTGGGGAGCCACGGAAGCGGTACTGTTCGCTTTGGATGCCCAGGTGGGACAGCACAGTGGGGGCAATGTCGATAACGGCCGCCAGGGTGTTCATGTCCGTCGTGCTGGTCACGGCGCTGTCAACGGCTGGCAAGGAGGCCAGTGTCTTGTTGGTGGCGATGAAGCTGGTCTTGTTGCGGTTGAATTGCGAGCCAGTGGTGCCGCCAAATTCGTCCAGACCATAGCTGGTGGTCAGAATGACCAACCAGTCTTCCGAAGCGTCTGCCTGCTTGCGTTTTTCGATCAGGGCAAACAGTTTGTCCACTGAGGCCAGCGAGGCTTGCACGGCTTGCTGGTAGGCCTGGCCACCCATGCCACCCTCGGAGGCAGCACGGGCGGGAGCCTGGATTTGGGCCAGGATCAGGGATTTGCCTTGCTGCAGGTATTTTTCGGTTTGCTCGCTGACACAGCTGTCGGAGTCGGTACAGTTGGCTGCTTCGAGGATGCGTCCGGCCTGCAGGTCTTCACCTAGCAGCTTGCGGTAGTCGGCGGCGCTCAGGGCCATGGCGGCCTGGGGCTGCTTGTCAGCCAGGGCTAGCAGGGTGGGGGCGCTCAGTGTGGGGGCGGCAGTGCCTACGCCACGCAGGCCGTGCTGGTCTGCCCAAACGCCGGTGATCAGGGAGGCCCAGCCAGGGACGGGCAGGGTGCGTTGTTCGCTGCTGGTGCCGACATAGCCGCCGGTTTGTGCGGGGGCGATGGTCAGTGATTTCAGGGCGGGGTGCTGGCCGGCCTGACGGGCTTGCAACAAGGCTTCGTAGCTCAAGCCGTCGATGGTGACGATCAGTGCTTTTTTGCCACCCAGGGCCTGGGGTTTGTCGCCGGGTTCAACGGTAGGGGGTTCCGGGTCCACGCCAGGACTGGTGGAGCCATCATTGCCGCCGGAGCCACCACTACAAGCACTTAGCAGCAAGGCCATGGACAGAGTAAGCCCGGCTTGCTGCATGCGCTGCAATGCCGGGGACTTGGGAAGACGGGGAGAGAAGGTCATACAGCCACTCGTGTAGAAAAGTGAAAAGAGAGGCCAGACTGGGCGTGGGGGTGGGCTGCTCAGTTGGCATCGGATCAGGACTGCGGGCAGTGTAGGAAGGGCGTATGACTGCCCTGTGAACGGATCAGCAAATCCGCCGATGATTGGATTGTGTTTTATGTGAAGGGATGGACGGGGGTGGGAGCAGTGGGGCTCAAGGGCTGGCTGGCTGCGGCTTGGCAGGCATATGGCGGCTTGATGGATGGTTTGTTACGGTGGCGTGGTTTGGCGGGGTTTTAGGCGTTTTTTATGCTTTAGGCTCAAAGTTGTTGTTGTTGTTGTTGTTGTTGTTGTTGTTGTTGTTGTTGTTGTTGTTGTTTGCTGAGCTTGAAGGTGGAGCAGGCTTGGGGGCGTTGGTTGCTGCAGAGTGGGGGGCCTGAGGCATTCTTCGTAGGGCGCCCCGAGCAGCTCTCAATGGCTTCGAGAGTGAGGTCGGGAATCGTTGTTTGGGTGGAGTGCTGATTTGATTTGTGATGGGGCAGGATCGTTGTTCGGGCTGACTTTAAAACCGTCCGGGGGGAGGGCGTCATGTCACCCCGTCAGTTCGAACCCAGAGTCGAGGCGAGTGGAGATGGTGAACGGAGGGGGGGGCCGTTGGGCCGCTAAAGATAGTGGTCAGCTAGCTAGAGCAGCCAACTCAAGCGGCTCTTGCTGGAAACATCGAGAGATTGAGGATGAACAATTTCTACAGCGCGCTTGGCGAATGTATGGGGAATGCCAGCATGGTGGGTTCGCTCAGTCCTGTCAGGGCTTGGATGACTTTTTGGGCTTGGTCCACGGGGGCGCTGCTGATGAAGGCGCTGTTGCCTGCTTGGGCTTGTGTGTTCAGGCAGTTGGCCTGCTCCAGGCGACGGTGCACTTGGGCGGCGACGGCAAAGGACGGTTCCAGAATATGGAAGCGCGAGCCGCTGATGGCTTCGATTGTGGGACGTAAAAAGGGGTAGTGTGTGCAGCCCAGGACCAGGGTATCGGCCTGGCTTTGCAGGGCGGGGGCCAATCGTTCTTTGAGTTCTGCTTCGATTTCCGGGCCTGACAGTTGCAGGGCCTCGACCCGGTCGGCCAGCCCTGGACAGGGAATGCGTATGACTTCCACGTCGCTGGCATAGCGGTCAATCAGGTTTTGCAGGCCGCCGCTGTCCAGGGTGCGGCTGGTGGCCATCAGGGCGACGCTACGGCTACGGCTCAGGGCGGCAGCCGGTTTTATGGCGGGTTCGATGGCGATGATGGGGATGGAAAGCCTGGAGCGCAGGGCGGGGGCGGCTACCAGTGTGGCGGTGTTGCAGGCGATGACCAGTGCCTTGCAGCCTTGGTCTACCAGCAATTGAGTCATTTGCAGGGTACGCTCCACAATCCATTTGGGGGATCGGTCTCCGTAGGGAGCGTATCGGGAATCGGCCAGGTAGAGCAAATGCTCGTTGGGCAGGGATTGGCGCAGGGCACGCCAGATGGACAATCCGCCCACGCCCGAATCAAACACGCCAATAGGGGCTTGTGCAAAAACGGCGGGGCGGGATGGACTCATGGCGCTGAACGATGCTTGTGGGGCAAAAATTCTATTATGGCGCTTTTGTCGTGTTTGGAGCAGTGGCTTCAGCCTGGTTTACAGCGGCTGTCTCCTTTAGGCCCTGTTCCAGGTCTTGGTTGGTGTGTGGGGCGGTCTTTCCATGACCGCCCTGTTGCTGCGTTCAAGCCAGGTTCTTCAGGACGCCTCCCACCGCATCGAAGAGCGAGTTGAGTTGCTCGGGGGTAGAGGTAAAGGTGGGGCCAAATTGCAGGGTGTCGCCACCAAAGCGTACGTAAAAGCCCTGTTTCCAAAGTTGCAGTCCCGCTTCAAAGGGGCGGATGGCGGGGTCGCCATTCCGTGGGGCGAGCTGGATGGCACCTGCCAGGCCGCAGTTGCGGATGTCGATGACATTCGGGCTGTCGCGCAACTGGTGCAGGGCTTGTTCAAAATGCGGAGCCAGTTCAGCGGAGCGTTGCAGCAGATTATCCTGTTCCAGCAACTCCAGGGCAGCCAGTCCAGCGGCGCAGGCGACGGGGTGGGCAGAGTAGGTATGACCGTGGCTGAATTCCACGGCGTGCAGTGGCAAGTCCTGGCCCATGAAGGTTTGGTAGATTTCCTTGCTGGCAACGACCGCGCCCATGGGGATGGCACCGTTGGTCAACTGCTTGGCCATGGTCATGATGTCGGGGGTGACGCCAAAGTATTCGGCCCCGGTATAGGTTCCCAGGCGGCCCAGGCCGGTGATGACCTCATCAAAGACCAGCAAAATGTTGTGCTGATCGCAAATCTGGCGCAGGCGTTGCAGGTAGCCGGTAGGTGGCACCAGTACGCCTGCCGATCCGGAGACGGGTTCGACAAAAACGGCGGCGATGGTACTGGCGTCGTGCAATTCGATCAGTTTCAGCAGTTCGTCGGCCAGGGCAAGGCCCCCTGTTTCGGGCTGGCCGCGCGTGAAGGCGCAGTCTGCTTGCAGTACGTGGGGCAGGTGGTCGGCATCCATCAGTTGCCCGAACATCTTGCGGTTACCGCCTATGCCTCCCAGGCTGGTGCCGGCCACGTTCACGCCGTGGTAGCCACGAGCACGGCCAATCAGACGGGTTTTGGTCGCCTGGCCTTTAATACGCCAGTACGCCCGCACCATCTTGACGACCGTGTCGGTACATTCAGAACCGGAGTTCGTGAAGAAAACATGATCCAGACCGTCAGGGGTGTGCTGGGTCAGCTTGTCGGCCAGCTGAAAAGCAGCGGGGTGTCCAAACTGAAAGGCGGGAGAGTAGTCCAGTTGCCCGAGTTGACGATGCACGGCGGCCTGGATTTCATGGCGAGCATGTCCGGCACCACAAGTCCAAAGCCCGGACAGGCTGTCAAAAATCTGGCGGCCATCCTGATCGTACAGCCAGTTGCCTTCGGCTTTGACGACAAGGCGCGGGTCCTGCTGGAAGTGTCGGTTCGCGGTAAAGGGCATCCAGTGGGATTGAAGATTGAGTTCACTGGCAATCTGCTGTGGCGCAAAGTAGGGTGAGTTCATGGTGGTCTCCTCAAGGCGGTGAATACCCCCAGTGTAGGCAGCTAAGTTGTTGAGTAAAATACGTTTTTATTCAACTTCACTTATTGTTTTACTCACCTATATGCAACTCAAAGGACTCTTGCAGGTTTCCGATTTTGATTTGCGTCTGCTGCGTGTGTTCAGAACGGTAGCGCAAGTGGGCAGCTTTTCGGCTGCGGAAGGCGTGCTGGGCATTACACGTTCGGCCATCAGCTTGCATATGAGCGATCTGGAAAAACGTTTGGGTGGAATCCGGCTGTGTCAGCGTGGCCGGGCGGGTTTTGCCTTGACGGAAGAAGGGCGACAGGTACTGCGGGCCAGTGAAACCTTGATGGCTGCGGTGGAGAATTTCCGCAGTGAGGTGAACCAGCTGCATTCCAGTTTGCGGGGGGACTTGAATATAGGCTTGATGAATAGCCTGATCTCGCAGCCTCATATGCACATCACCTCGGCCTTGCGTGCCTTGCGGCAAAACAGTGAGGCGGTGCGCGTCCATATCAGCATGAGTACGCCGGGTGAGATTGAGCGTGGTTTACTGGACGGTCGCTTGCATATGGGTGTGCTGCCTGAAACCAATGCCTTGAGCGGGCTGGAGTATCGCACGCTTTATGCCGAACCTTATTTTCTGTATTGCTCCTGGGAACATCCTTTGTTTGCCGCGGCGCAAGAAGGGACAGTGTCTCAGGAAGTCTTGCGCCGGGCTGCAGCCATTGCGCCTGCTTATCGCATGAGCCTGGAGGCGATCGGTCAACACCAGGATCTGAATTGTGTTGCCACGGCCAGTGACCGGGAAGGGATCGCCTTTTTGATTTTGACGGGGGAATACATCGGTTTCTTGCCCGAGCACGTGGCGGCTCGCTGGGTAGAGAAGGGCCAGATGATTGCGGTGGACCCGCAGCAGCGTCAGTTCACGATTCCCTTGTCCTTGGCCATGCGTAAGGACAGGCGCGCACACGCGATTGTGGATTATTTTCTGGGCCTGTTAGATAGTGAGACTCAAAACTGAAACGGCCAGCATAAGCTGGCCGTGGGGTGGTGTCCCCAAGCGGTCAGACAGGCTTGGCACGATGCCACAAGAGGGTGCCTGTGCCCAGCTTGCCTGCGACGGTGATGGGCGTGCCTGTCGTCAGTTCGAGCTCATCCTGGGTAAGACGTGCCAACCGCGGTTGGGGAATACCGAGCCAATTGGGAGATAGGGACATATCTACAAAGTGGGTAACACACTGAGAGGTTTCATCGACCTCAAATGTTCCTGCGTAGGCCAAGTATTTGTCTAGTAGCGTTTGGCTGCTGTCTTGCTCCGTTCTGTCTTTGCTACCTAGTTGCGCTGTCACGTAACCTGTTTCTGTGTACGTCAATTGCCCAATGGGATTTGGCCCAAACCCCGGGTAATTGGGCGAGCCATCTTCCGGGACAAAATCAAAGGACACCAATTGCCAGACACCGATCAGCTTGCTACGTAAGGTATGGGCCATCAAAAACTCCTGAATAGACAGTGTTGTTGCGTTATGTAACTAAGCCATCATGCTGTCTTTTTGTTTGTTATTCAATGACTTGCCTATTCTTATTTTCTATCGTCAGGCACTACGCTTCATGACTTTTTAAGTGGCAATGGTCGGCATAAATTACCCAGTATTTCCAGCGCGTGATCGCTGTGTTCTGTCCACGGGTGGCCAAAGTTAAGACGCAGGCAATGACTGTAATTCTGGGTAGTTGAAAAGATGGAGCCTGGTGCCAGACTGATGCCTTGTGACAGGGCCTGGCGATGCAGTTCCAGGGTCTGCACACTTTTTTCCAGCTCCACCCACAGGAAGTAGCCGCCCTCGGGGCGGGTGGCCCGAGTCCGTGCGGGGAAGTAGCGTCCCAAGGCTTTGGAGAACTGCGCATACTGGCTTTTTAGTTGAGTGCGTAAACGGCGCAGGTGTTGCTCGTACGCACCTTTTTCCAGGTAGCTGGCCAGGGCCAATTGGGTGGGCACGGGAGACGTCAGGGTAGTAGTCAACTTGGCCTGGGCGACTTCACGTATATAGCGTCCCGGCACAGCCCAGCCGATGCGATAGCCGGGTGCCAGGGTTTTGGAAAAAGAGGAGCAGTGCATCACCAGTCCTTGACGGTCAAAGGCTTTGGCGGGACGGGGGCGCTCCGTGTCGAAGTACAGTTCGCCGTAAACATCGTCCTCGATCAAGGGGATTTCATAGCGGGCCAGCAGCTCGACCAATTGGGCTTTTTTGGCATCGGGCATCAGGCTGCCCAGCGGGTTCTGGAAGTTGGTCATCAGCCAGCAGGCTTTGGGGGCGTGATGCTTGATCGCGTGTTCCAGCGCTTCCAGATCAATGCCTTCACGCGGGTGGGTGGGCACTTCCAGGGCTTGCAGCTTCATGCGTTCCAGCGATTGCAGCGCGGCATAAAAGGTGGGCGATTCCACCAGCACGATGTCACCCGGTTGAGTTACCGCTGCAAGACATAGGTTCAGCGCTTCCAGAGCTCCGTTGGTAATCACAATATCGTTGGCATTGATGGCCATGCCTTGAGCCAGATAGCGCAAGGCAATCTGGCGACGCAGGGGAGCGTGGCCTTGGGTCAGATCGTCCACGCTGGCCCAGGGATCTTGCTGTTTCAGACTGGCAGACAAGAAGCGGCCCAAGCGTTCCAGAGGAAAGAGCACAGGGCTGGGGAAAGCGGAGCCTAAAGGCGCTACGGAGCGCTCGGAACTTGATTGCAGGATCGCCATGATCAGGTCGCTATTGTTAACGCTGGTCGCTTGCAGCGGTGGCTGGGAGGCCGTGTCTGCCTCCAAGGTATGAGGCGCCAGGCTGGAGCAGACGTAGTAGCCCGAACGAGGACGCGCCTTGATCAAGCCTTGTGCTTCCAGTCGGTAATACGCCTGGAAAATCGTCGAGGCACTGATCTTGTGCTTATCCATCAATTGACGCACAGAGGGCATGCGCTCGCCTGCGGCAACTGTGCCGTCAAGAATGGCCTGGGCTAGTTCCTTGGCCAGAGTCTCGTACAGTTTCATGTCCTTCTGCGCTCCATCTGATACGGTAATTTTAATAAATGTGGTTTTTTTATTATCTGATGGGTATGTCTTCAAGCACAAGCAAACGGCGATTTGCGTGGCTTTCAGGACAACTGATAGGGTTTTTTAAGCTTTAACTGATTCTTGGAATGCTCTGTGCCGACAGGTAGCCTTGCCGGGTGTTTTCGTCCGTGCCCGTGTGGGCTGCGGGCCTATCTAATCAGAGGAATACCATGAACCCGACGGCGCTTTTGCTTGCCGCATTCATCCTGTCGATTGCCGGGCTTTTTGCTTTTATCTGGTCCTTGCGCAAGGGCCTGTTCGATGCTGACGTCAGTGGTGCGCGCACTATTTTTCACAAGGGCGAAATCGGCCAGCCCGAAGAACCCTCGGCCGATGCTGCCCAACGGCAGGCGCTAAGCCTGGCGGCGGCCGACCATATTGCAGAGAACCATGGTCAGCAAACCAGCGCGCTTGAAATGGCGGCGCGTGAACAGGCCGACCGTTCCAGTTCCATGCCTGCGTTTTTACTGATTGTCTGTGCGGTAGTCTGGCTGGTGGTGGCCTCGTTTGCGGGTCTGATCAGTTCCTTGAAACTGCACTGGCCCGAGTTCCTGGGTGACGTTTCCTGGTTGAGCTTTGGCCGTCTGCGCACGATTCACCTGAACGGCGTGGCATATGGCTGGGCACCCATGGGCTTGTTGGGGCTAACGATCTGGATGTTGCCGCGCTTGCTGCAAACCCCTTTGCTGGGTGGCCGTTTGGTGATTGTGGGCGGTCTGGTCTGGAATGCTGCGCTGGTAGCGGGGATTGGTGCTTTGGCCATCGGCTTGAACGCGGGCCTGGAGTGGTTGGAAATCCCCTGGCAAATCGGTGTGCTGTTCGCCTTTGGCGGCATGATGATCGGCATGCCGCTGGCCTTGATGCTCTCGCAACGCAAGGTCAAGCACTTGTACGTGTCGGTGTGGTACATCGGCGCGGCGCTGTTCTGGTTCCCCATTCTGTATCTGGTCGCCAAGGTTCCTGGCGTGCACTTTGGGGTGGAGCAAGCCACCATGAACTGGTGGTTCGGGCATAACGTGCTGGGCTTGTTCTATACCCCCATGTCGATTGCCGCTATTTACTACTTCCTGCCCAAAGTCATTGGACGCCCTGTGCGCTCCTACAACTTGTCGCTGCTGGGTTTCTGGACCTTGGCCTTCTTCTACGGACAGGTCGGTGCGCACCATTTGATTGGTGGTCCTATCCCTGAATGGCTGATTACCTTGTCCATCGTGCAAAGCGTGATGATGGTGATTCCGGTGCTGGCCTTCTCGGCTAACCAGCATTTGACGTTGAAGGGGCATTTCAGTGCGCTGCGTCACTCGCCCGTTCTGCGTTTCATCGTCTTTGGCGCCATGATGTACACCGTTGCGTCCCTGCAAGGTTCTGCTGAAGCCTTGCGTTCGCTGAATTCCATTACACACTTCACGCACTTCACGGTGGCTCATGCTCATCTGGGTATGTACGGCTTTGTGACCATGGTGATTTTCGGCGGAGTGTACTTTGCCTTGCCTCGCATTCTGAACACGGCCTGGCCCCGTCCTGCCTTGATCTCCTGGCACTTCTGGCTGGTGGTGGCTGGCTTTGCCGTGTATATGATCACGCTCAGCATTGGTGGCGTGCTGCAAGGTTTGGCCTTGCTGGATCCTGCCCGTGGTTTTATGGAGTCGGTGGCAGTCACCATGCCCTGGTTGCAAGGCCGTTCTATTGGCGGCGCCATGATGACGCTGGGCCATCTGGTCTTCGCCCTGCACGTACTGCTGATGATTGTGAAGTCGGGTGCGTTTGCCTTGACCGAGTCCCGCTCGGCTGCAGTGCGCCGTACCGCTGAGCTGGAGGTTTAAGGACATGGAAAACGAACTGAAGTTGATTATCGGGTCCATGGTGACCTTGTCTCTGGCAACGGCGGCCATGATTGTGGTGCCGTTTCTGCAGCTGAAAGACGAGCCTGCCCCGGAAGGTTTGTTGCCTTATACCAGTCAGGAAATACGCGGTCGGGCGGTGTATCGGGGCAATGGCTGCATTACTTGTCACACGCAGCAGCCCAGTACAACGGGCGCGGGTGTGGCGGATGCCAGCCGTGGTTGGGGGCGCGCTTCGGTGGCAGGGGATTATCACTACGACGATCCGCCTTTGCTGGGCACCATGCGTACCGGGCCGGATCTGTTCAATATTGGTGTGCGTCAGCCTAGTCAGGATTGGCATTTGGGGCACTTGTACGACCCGCGCGCTTACTCGCCGGGCAGCAATATGCCTCCCTATCGTTTCTTGTTCGAGGCCAAAGACCCGGATCAGGTACAGCCCGATGAGCGTGTGGTGAGCCTGCCGCCAGGTGTGGCACCGGAGGGCAAGGTGGTGGTGGCTCGTCCGGAGGCTTTGGATCTGGTGGTGTATTTGCAGTCGCTCAAGCATGTGTATCCGATCTTGAGTGCGGATGCCGTGGGAGGTGAGGAATGAGTCGCCCTGTGCAAAGTCGTCAAAGCGAGAATGCAGATCCTCACGAGCAGTACAACCCGGTTCCGCGCGTAGTGATTCTGGTGATTTTGGCCTTGCTGGCCTGGGCGGTGTATTACATCGTCTCGGCTCAGCCCAACAGCTCTCCGCGTTTGGGGGATCAGCGTCCTTTGGCGGTTCTGGCTCCTGCGCCTGGCAGTGCATCTGCGGATGGTAAGCAGTTGTATGCCAATGCCTGTGTGGCGTGTCATCAGGCGACGGGGCAAGGTTTGCCAGGGGTGTTCCCGCCTTTGGCGGACTCAGAGTGGGTGAAGGGCGAACCCAAAGTGTTAGCTCAGTTGGTGCTGCATGGCATTAACGGGCCTATCACGGTGAAAGGGCAGCAATATCAGGGCGCGATGCCTGCTTTTGCGGAGCAGTTCAGTGATGCGGAGCTAGCTGCCGTGTTTAATTTCATTCGCCATGAGTGGGGGAATGAGGCAGAGGCGGTCACTCCCGAACTGGTTGCCGAGGCGCGTGCGGCTAGTGCTGATCGAAGCCAACCCTGGCAAGGGGAGAAGGAATTGCAGGACTGGATTGCGGCGCAGTGAGGTGACTGGGATTGGCTCTTCTGGAATTAATAATTAGAAGCACGTTTTGAAACGGTAGCACGCCGGGAACAGGCCCCCGGCTTTTGAACCGATATCTCGCCCGACCCCAGGGTTGGAGATGTCGGTTTTTTTTTGTTTGGTGTCTCTGTGGGGACGCCGCTTGGGGGCCGGGTCCAGGGGGGCGGGCTTGACTACTTGCCGATGCTGCGCATCGGTACCCTTGTCGATTCTGATATCCGGGCGCCCTGTGAACTCGCCCGGTGATTGGTCCCCCGGACCAATCACAAGCGTCGGGCTCAAACAGTACAGGGCTTGCATCCCGGATATCAGAACCGCCTGCGGCAAGCAGTCTGAATCGCCCGCCCCCCTGGACCCGGCCCCCAAGCGGCTCACAACGGAGAAATATAAAAAACCGATTTGTGGCGGAAGGAAGTGCTGGTTGTAGCGCGGACGGGGGGCTGTCTAGTGTTTTTGGGTTTGGTGCTTGGTGGGGCCAGGGCTTGTGGTTGGCCGAGTTGTTGTGATGAGTTGAAGGGCTACTGCGATTGGGCGGAGTGCGGCCAGTTGAAAAAGCCCAAAAGTATTCAGCAATGATAATTAGCATGCCTGCAGTATTCACACGCTGATGACAGGTATCGATCTGTAGCGAGAGCTCGTAAATCAGTAGTTTTTAGAAGGGCGCTTTGAGGGTTGCCGCTTAAGAATAAAGATCTAGGCATTGAGATCTGTCCATGCCGTGCCTGGATTTGGGAAGCAAACCGACTTGAATCGTGGATATGTATCACTGTGAACCACTTGGGTCCCTCTGCAGGGATTGGGCGGATCAGAGTACTTGCCGCGGGCAGGAGATAGCGTAGGGGTGCAAGCATCCTGCTGTTTGAGCGGGGCGCTTGTGGTTCGTCCGGGGGACGAACCACCCCGCGAGTTCAGGATGCGCCCGTAGCTATCTCCTGACTAGGGCACCGGTGCGCAGCACCGGCAAGTGCTCAGCCCAATCCCTGCAGAGGGACCCAAGTGGTGGCTTCACGGAGACCGATCTCATCATTCAAAGACCGATTTAACTCTCCGTGAAACCCCACTTATAAAAAGCAGACTTACGCCGCCTTCTTCCGTAATGTCAGCCACAGACCCGCCAAGATAGCCACCAGTCCCAGCCCTGCGCGAGCTGCCAAGGTATTCCCCAGAATCAGGAAATCCAATCCCGCCGTCACCACAGGAACCAGATAAAACAGGCTAGTGACATTGACCAGATTCCCGCTGCGAATCATGCGATACAGCAGTAACTGGGCCAGTACGGAAATCACCAGACCAAGCCAGACCACCGGTCCCCAAAAGCCCAATGTGTTCTCCCAGCGGATTTCTTGTCCCAAACCCAGGGACGCAAGAATAAACAAGCCCAGAGACAAGGAATACTGCAAAGGCATTCCTTGCAAAGCCCCCACGGGCTGACGCTTTTGAACAATGGTCCCCACAGTGATGCTCAACAAAGCAGCAATTGCAAATACCAGACCCATCACGGACAAACGGCTGACAATCAGGCTTTGATACACCACCAGAATCAGTCCTGTCAGCGATAGTGCCAAACCGGCCACACGGCTCAAAGAAAAACGCCGCTCGGTCAAAGCCAAGGTCAGAATTGGCTGCACACCCAGGATCGTCGCCAGCAGACCCGGTGTGATCCCTTGAGCCAGGGTTTCAAAATAGAAAAACGAATACAGCCCGATCATCAGCAAACCGCTGATAGCTGGCAGCAGACGTTGCCCTTTGGGCGGCAGCCAGCCGCCATTGAAGTGCCCCAGCATGATCACCATAGGTAGGGCGATGGCAAAACGCAGGATCAGCATGGCCATAACCGAGCCATGATCCAAACCGATACGCGTGAAAATACCCGCGCTGCCCCAAAGCAGCACGAACAGGGCAATAGCACCCGCTTGGGCGCGAGAAGAAGAAATCATGATGTTCTTTATCTGTCTAAATAAATTAGGTTTGTCTGCAAAGACATTCCAGGCGCATCAATGGCGCAGGAAAAGAAAAAGAGGTCTTAGGAGCAGACGCTGTAGACGCGTGTGTCGACGACGACGTCGGACACGACTGCGGCTTGATTGACGACGCCTGGGGCGACGACAGTCAACAGCAAGACAGATGGAGGGGAGCCCGCCCGTAGCGACGCGGCCCGCGACAGGGGCAGAGTGCTTGGCAAAGAGGATGCGGGGCGGTTCATGAAATAAGAATCAGATCGTTAAATCGATGAAATACTGTAGCACAAAATATATTTAGGACGTCAATCATCAGCCGCTAGGGTAATCGCTAGTACAGACGATAGAGCAGGCTATGTAAGAATTGCATCGATCGCGATTTCAGATCGCTGCGACATTTCCGAATAGACACGACATCCGCTGCCAATGCTGCCAGCGCCGATGCCGGGCAAAAAGGCCCAGACCGGTTCAATGCTTGAACCGGTCTGGGCCTTTTCGTTTGCCTGAAATAAATCCGACCTCGTAGTTAGGTTGCGAACTATCTGGAACCCTGCTTCGCGGCACGATGCCATCGCGATACACAGAGCTCACGCAGCGTCAGCAATATCTGACGCCAGCCAGGCCGGAATCGTCACCTTGTTTTGGAGGCTTATGCCATGTTGGGTGTTGCGCTTTTCTTTATTGGGGCTGTGCTGATTGTGAATGGCGTGGGTTTGACTGGACGTATTGAAAGTCGGGACCTGGCCCCCTTTAACTTGCTGGTGGGGCTGTTGGCCCTGTTCATCAATTTGCTGGGCTTGCAGCGCGGCGAGCAAATGGCGGATTACTTTGCCGTTGCTGGTGGGCTGCTGTTTGCCTTCACCTATCTGTATCTGGCTGTGGTGCAGTGGTATGGGCTGAAAGGAGTGGGTTTTGGCTGGTATTGCCTGTTTGTTGCCATCAGCGCACTGGCCTTTGCCGGTTCTGTCAGCGATCCGCGTTTGATCGCCATGTGGCTCTTGTGGTCCAGCCTGTGGTTTCTGTTTTTCCTAGCCTTGGGACTGGGACGATCCTTGCGTATCTTGCCTGCGTATACCGCCCTGATCGGGGCCTTGACCTGCTGGTTGCCCGGCACCCTGATCATGATGGATGCCTGGTAGTTTTCATAGGAGTGCAAGCGTGGTGGGGGCCAGAGTAATGCAGTTTTTTGGAGTAACCTGATGCTCGCTCGTAGTGTTTACCGGCAGGTCCGTCGACCTGCGCCCCTACCATGCTAGACAGGAGATGGACTTTGGCTCACAACGAACCCGTACGCGTCGGCGTTCTTTATTCCGCAACCGGCATGACCTCTACCATTGGTCAGTCGCAATGGCAGGGTACCAAACTGGCGATTGAGGAAATCAACGAGGCCGGTGGCCTGCTGGGGCGTGAACTGGTGGCGGTGTGCTACGACCCGGCGTCCAGGCCCGCTTGCTACGCTGAACAGGCCGAGCGGCTGATTGTGCAGGACCGCGTCAATGTGATCTTTGGCTGTTATATGTCCAGCAGCCGCAAGGCCGTGATCCCGATTGTGGAGAAGTGGAACAAGCTCTTGTTCTATCCCACCCTGTACGAAGGTTTCGAGTTTTCGGGCAATGTGATCTATACCGGCGCGGCGCCCAATCAGAACAGTGTGCAGCTGGCGCATTTCATGACCAGCAATTTTGGCGCGCGGGTCTACATGATTGGCTCGGACTATATCTACCCCTATGAGTCCAATCGCATCATGCGCGAGCTGGTCATGCAGCATCCCGATAGCAACGTGCTGGGCGAACACTATCTGCCATTGGATGCCAGCGAGAGCGATTACAGCCTGATCATGGAAGACATACGCCAGAAGCAGCCGGACTTTATTTTCTCCACCGTGGTGGGGGACTCCACTGCCAATCTGTATCGCGCTTATGCCAATGCGGGCTTTAATCCGCAAACCATGCCCATTGCCAGTTTGACGACCTCCGAAGCCGAGATTGCCCAGATGGGCGCGGAAATTGCCTGTGGACACTTCACCGCTGCACCGTATTTTCAGTCCATCGAGTCGGAAGTCAATGCGCGTTGTCTGGCCAGTTTGCGCAAGCGCTTTGGGGCCGACTGCCACCCTAATCTGTGCTGGGAAGCTGCCTATTCACAGATGCATTTGTTCGCCAATGCGTATCGACAATCCGCCAGTGATGCGATCGGAGATCTGCTGCCCTACCTGCTGGGCAGTGAACTGGATGCACCTCAGGGGCGGATCAAGATCGATCCCAATAATCACCATACTTGGCTTTATCCACGGATTGGCCGCATCAATGCCGACGGCGAATTTGCGATTGTGCGCCAGGCAACGCGCCCGGTCTCGCCCGACCCGTATCTGGTTACCCATTCCTTGGGCGACTGGACTGCCAAGCTGGATACTTTGGAGACATAAAGCGTGGCCAACTCCTCTTCCTACGGTGATGAGCCGGCAAACAAGCCTTTGCGAGTGCGAAATCGTTTTCCGCATGCCACCTCGCCGCAGCTCAAGGAACTGCGGCAATTGACGATGGTGGTCATGCATCCGGACGATAGCGATGGCCGCTTGCTGACCCAGCAACTGCAGCGTATCGGGTGTTCGGTCCAGACGATCTGGCCACCCACGCAAAACCTGCCTTCAGGAACGGATCTGGTCTTTCTGGCCGTGCAGCCTGATCTTTTGCACCTGCGCCTGGATTGGGTCTGCGAGGAGGAAGCACCCACGATTATTGCCGTGGTCAATTATGAAAACCCCACGATCGTGTCGGCCGTGCTGGATTTGAATATTCAGGCGATCCTGCCTTCGCCCATACGCTCTTTTGGCTTGTTGTCCACGGTGGTGCTGGCACGTAAATACCATAAAGAACTGCGCCAGCAACGTCGGCTGATCAGCAAGCTGCAAACCAAACTGATGGGGCAGCGGCATGTGGCGCAAGCCAAGACGATCTTGATGCGTACCCATCAGGTGTCAGAGGACCAGGCCTACGATTTGATTCGTGAGCAGGCCATGAACAAGCGCAGCACGATTGAGGATATTTCGATTGCCATTGTGAATGCCAGTGAAGTGCTGTCCCTGGGGCAAAAAGGTTCGTCCTTGCGGGGGAACTAGCCAGGTGTTTTGGCCAGGCTGAGCTGCGGTGGCTGGCTAGAGCAGGCGCGTGATTGAAGTGGTAGGCATAGGCTTGCTTGGTAAAGAGAAAAAGGCAGAAACACTACCCGTTTTCATTCCTCCTACAATAGCGATTTTCTAGAGTACGCCGCTGCCCCAGCGTAGAGATAATGAGCCATCAGGAATATGAACAGCCCCGGTCTGCCCTTGCGGTGACATCAGAGCAGCGCGCTGCCTGGGTGCAACTGCAAAAAGACCGTGATCAGCTTCACGAGCAATTAGAGACTTTGAACCGTGGCCACCTGGATTTGAGGAAATTCTTGCTCAAGGCCAAGCGCAATAATTGGATTGCCTGCACTTTAGTGGTGATTTTTACCGCGCTTGGCTGGTTGCTGGATGCATCGGTCTGGCTGCGTTGGTATGTATTGCCGATTACGTTTTTCTGCTGCGCCTTGTTGTGGTTTGGCGGAAAGCTGCTGGATCGGCTAATGCAAAGCAAGATTGCGAATCTATCCGAGTTTTTGCAACAGACGGATGCACAAATAGAAAAGGGGCGGCCTATCTTCGAGACAGACCACCCCCAATCCGATCAAGCTTGAAGTTACTCAGTGGAGCTTGGTGTCGCCACTCCCCAACCCAAGGCCTGATACAAGGCAATTACATTCAGGTACGAGCCGGTTTCCGCTATTGCCAGTTCTTGCCGGGTCTGGTTCAGGCTGCGCTGATTTTCCAGCACTTGCTGATAGGCACCGGCTCCCACTTCATAACGCGTCAAGGCACGCTCATGGGCATTTTCCAGATGTGACGCCGCTCGAGTCAGGCTAAGCAGGCTTTCCTGATGTTGAGTCAGCCGTTGCAAAGAGCCCTGAATTTCTTCCTGAGCTTGCAACAGCACTTGTTGATAGTGCAGGCGTGATTCATCGGCCACCGCCTCCATGCCACGCAAGCGCGCTTTGGCATGGCCCAGGCGCAGGGCAGGCCATTGTATGGCAGGTGAAACATCAAAGGCACGGGCAGCATGGCCCAGGTCGCTACCTCGCAAGGCAAAAAAGCCAATAAAGCCAGCCAGATCCAGGCGGGGGTACAGCTCGGCGGTGGCGGCGGCCACTTCGTGCGAGCTGGCCAGGATTTCCTGCCGGGCGGCGCGTACGTCAGGCCGGTTGAACAGCATGGCGTTCACATCACCTAACGGCAAGGAAGCGGCCAAGGGTGCCTTGGCACTGGGCAACGGCGTATCAATGCTCCCGGCTTGCCCGCCGCTTAGCACCTGGATGCGCAAACGAGCCAGTTCCAGGTCGCTGCGCAGTTGGGGCACCAGGGTTTTGGCGCGCTCCAGACCAGCCTGGGCATTGTCCAGATTCTCCGGCAATTCCCGACCCAGCGAGACGCCAGCCTGCACCAGCCTGATTGTATGCTCCCAGCTGCGTACGTCGTCCTCAGCCAGAGCCAGTTGCCGTTGCAAACCTTGGGCTTGCACGTATTGGCGTGCCAGTTCAGCCGCGATAGCCTGGCGAGTCAGATCAAGTTGGTCTGCACTGGCCTCGCTGCGAGCCTGCGCAGAACGGGCCAGTTGCTCCAGACGACCGAACAGATCGATCTCCCAAGTGGCCTGCATGCCAAGGCGCCAGTTCTCGGTAATACCGTGATCAGTGGAGCCATCGGGCGCGGCAAATTGTGAACCGCTACGGTTGTAGCTGGCGTGGGCCGTAACGGCGGGTAGACGGTCGTGTTGGCGCTCGTCGATCAGGGCACGGGAGGCCCGCCAGCGGGCCTGTGCCTGGGCAATATCCAGGTTGTGATCCAGGGCCTTGGCAATCAAGGCGTCCAGCTGCGGGTCTTGCAGCAAGGTCCACCAGTTTTCGCGTTGCTCGGTGGCTTGAGCGAACTGGCTGTTCCAGTTGGTGTCGGTCAAGCTTGGAGCGGTGGGAATGGAGGTGTCCAGTCCCACAGCGCAACCGCTCAGGATCAGGCTGGGGATCACCAGTCGCAGAGCACGCGCCACAGGCGCTAGCCTGTTTGATAGTTGTGGCGTCATGATGAGTGTTCTCCAGTCGAAGGGCGCAGGGCTTGCGCCAGATCGCGCGCCCGCGGGGTGTCTGCTTGATGGGCGTGATCACGCGCCAGCAAGGTATACAAAGTCGGCAAGATAAACAGGGTGAATACCGTGCCGATCAACATGCCCGAGACCAGCACCACACCCAGGCCAAAGCGGCTGTTAGCACCCGCACCGGAGGCAAACAGCAGAGGCACCAGACCAAAGACCATGGCCCCGGTTGTCATCAGCACAGGGCGCAAACGAATGCGGGCGGCTTGCAAGATGGCTTCGGGCTTTTTCAGGCCCTCTTTGAATTGCAGTTCATTGGCAAACTCCACCATCAGAATGCCGTGCTTGCTGATCAGGCCGACCAGCGTTAACAGACCTATCTGGGTGTAGATGTTGAGCGTGCCAAATCCCAGGGCCAAAGGCAGCAGGGCACCGCACAGGGACAAGGGCACCGTCACCAGAATGATGATGGGGTCCACCAGGCTTTCGTACTGTGCGGCCAGTACCAGGTAAATCACCACCAGTGCGGCCAGGAAGGCCCACACCAGAGACTGACTTTCCTGGGTGAATTGGCGCGACTCCGATTGCCAGTCATGCGTGAATCCTGCAGGCAATTGACGGGCGATGTCGTCCAGATAGCCCACCGCTTGACCCAACGTGACGCCCGGTGCTGGAATGGCTTGCAGCGTGGCCGAGTTTTGCTGGTTGAATTGGCGCAGGCTGTTGGGTTCCACTTCGCTGTGGATTTGAACCATGGCCGACAAAGGCACCAGCTCGCCATTGGCGCTGCGTACAAACTGACGTGTCAGTGCTTGAGCTGTCAGGCGCAGTTCACGCTGGCTTTGTGGAATCACGTCATACGAGCGACCATCCAGCGAAAAGCGGTTCAGGTAATTCTCGCCCACCAGCACGGCCAGGGAATCAGCAATATCTCGCAGACTGATCCCCATGCTGGCCGCTTTGCTGCGGTCAATTTCCACGCGGGAAACGGGCTTGTTGTAGTCCAGATCGCTGTCTACCACGACGAACAATCCGCTTTCTCGGGCTTGCTGTTTGACCCACTCCATCGTGTCGTACACCGTGCGGTAGTCGCCGGGGCTGCGCAGTACCAGTTGAACCGGCAGACCGCCGCTGGAACCGGGCAAGGGGGCAAGCTGGAAGGCGAAGATACTGCTGCCGGGAATCGCGCTGACACGTCCTTGCAGCTCACCCTGTACGGCGCTGGCATCGCGCTCGCGCTTGCTCCAGTCCTTCAGGTTGATCCCGCCAAAGCTGGCAGCCGGGCCGTCTGTCCCCACAATCAACCAGGTGCTTTCGGTTTCGGCCACTTCACGATACGTGTCATCCAGCAGCTTGCCGTCGCGCTCGGCATAGGCCAGGTTGGCATTTTGCGGAGCTTTCACGGCTGTCAGCACGCTGGCCTGATCTTCAATGGGAGCCAGCTCACTGTGCGTCATTTGATAGAGCACGGGCAGGCTGATAAAGACCAGCAAGGCCATGGCGCCCGTGATCCAGCGATGGCGCAAGGAGCGGGCCAGCAATCGACCGTAGCGGGCCGACAGACCACCAAAGAAACTCTCTGCCAGGTGCGCCATGCGACCTTCATCTTGCTGTGAGGGCAGTAGCAAGGAACTCATCACTGGGGACAAGGTCAAGGCCACGACCCCGGATACCAGCACGGCACCGGCCAGCGTCAGGGCAAACTCTTTGAACAGTGCTCCAGTCAGGCCACCCATCAGCCCAATCGGGGCATAGACGGCGGCCAGGGTCAGGGTCATGGCGATCACTGGGCCGGCCACTTCACGTGCGCCCAATAAAGCCGCCACCACGGGTGAGCGTCCGGCGGCAATGTGACGGTGTACGTTTTCAACCACAACAATCGCATCGTCCACTACCAGTCCGATAGCCAGCACCATGGCCAGCAAGGTCAGCAAATTGATGCTGAAACCAAAGGCCAGCATCAAGGCGGCTGCTCCCAACATGGACAAGGGAATGGTAGCCAGCGGAATCAGCACGCTGCGGAAAGAACCCAGACACAGATAAATCACCAGCACCACGATAATCATGGCTTCGGTAAGGGTCTTGAGCACCTCATCAATCGAGGCCTGGATGAAGCGGGCGGTTTCAAAAGCCAGGGCCACTTCCACGCCGGGAGGCAAGGTGGCCTCAATGGCTGGGAGGCGATCACGAATGCCTTCCACAATCCGCAAGGGGTTGCCGCCGGGAGTGGGGAACAAGCCCAGGTGAATCGCGGGCAGGCCATCCATCAGGGCGCTGGTTTCCGTCGCTGCTGCTCCCAGCTCTACCTTGCCTACGTCGCGCAGTCTTACCAGCGAGGTGCCGTCTTCGCGCACGATCAGGTCCTGAAATTCGGCTACGCTGGTCAGGTCCGAATTGAGCTGAATATTGCTCAAGACATGCTGGCCTTTGACCATGCCGGGGGCGGCCTGATAGTTGTTGGCACGTACAGCCTGGGCAATATCGGCAGCTGTCAGTCCATAGCCCGCCATGCGGTCCGAGTCCAGCCACAGTCGCATGGCCAGTTTTTGACCACCAAAGGTCTGGATTTTCGCCACGCCATCAATCGTGGAGAACATAGGCTCCACCACGCGGGACAGATAGTCATTCAGTTCCGGGATGGAGATTGACGTCGTGGAAAAGCCTACATAGGCCACCGCAGTGGAGTCCCCGGAGGAGCGTTCCACAACCGGGTCATAGGCGCCTTCAGGCAGGCGGTAGCGCACCTGGCTGACCTTGCTCATGACTTCGGTCAGGGCCTGGGTAGAGTCGCGGTTCAGCTCCATGCGCAGGGTCACGACACTGCGGCTTTGCACGGAGTTGGAGGACAGGTAATCCACCCCTTCCACCGAGGCCAGAGCCTGGGCGATGGGCTGGGTGACAAAGCCTTGCATCAGTTGTGCAGAGGCGCCGGGGTACTCGGTGGTAATCGTGATGGTGGAGTTCTCCAGCAGGGGATACTGCCGGATGGGCAGCTTGTCCAAAGAGAACAGCCCCAACATCAGGAGCAAGGCGCTGACCACCAGGGCAAGTACCGGCCGACGAACGAACAAGTCGGTAAAGCCGGGACGGGAGGTGGTGTTCATACGGGCTCCTTGTCCTTGGCGGTTTGTACTGTGGAGCCGTCCTGAATCTTGATCTGGCCGGCGCTCACAACCTTGTCGCCTTCTTTCAAGCCATCAATGATTTCGACACGCTCATCCCATTGCTCGCCAGTTTGTACGGCCACGCGCTTGACCTGCCACAGACCCTGATCCGTGGGGGAGGCCACAAACACGGTCTGGCCGTAGGCGGTGTAGGTCAATGCGGTTTCGGGCACGGTCAGGACGGGCGCTTCGGCGGGGCGCTTCAATTGAGCACGGGCGTACATCCCCGCTTTCAGGCGATTGTCCGGGTTGGGCAGCAGCGCTTGCAGGCGCACGGTGCGCGAATCTCCAATCAAGGGATCGATGGCGCTGATTTCAGCCTGGAAGTTCTCGCCTGGCCAGGCGTCCACCTGTACGTGCAGGGTCTGGCCCACCTTCAGATCCGGCAGGCTTTGCTCTGGCACGGTCAGGTTCACACGCAGTTGACTGTCATCGACCAGGCTGGCGATGGCTTGGCCGGGTTGCAAGTAGTGGCCCTGATGCAAGCTGGTGATACCGATGCGACCCGAGAAGGGGGCGGCAATCTGTTTCAAGGCCAGTTCAGCGCGTTGATATTGCAGTTGGGCCTGGGCCACAGCGTGATCGGCCTGGGCTTGATCCAACTGCTCCTGGGTAGCGGCTTGCTGTTCCTTCAGCTTGCGTACACGGGTGAGCTGAATGGCGGCCTGTTTGACCTGTGCCTGCTCGCGGCGCACGCTGGCTTGTTCCAGTTCGTCATTGAGCAAAACCAGTGGCTGGCCTGCCTTGACTTGCTGTCCGGAGGTGAAATCAATCTTGCGAATACGGCCGCTGGTCTCTGCACTGAGCAGCACTTGCTGCCAGGCTTCCAGTGCACCGACGGCATGCAAAAGACGAGGAGCGGTCTGGGACTCGACGCTGGATAGTTCGACGACGGCAGGCGGATAGGCTCCCCCTGCTTGAGCTTCTTGCGAGGCTGGCAGCAAACGCCAGCCTATGGCCAATACGCCGGCCAGAACGGGAATCATGATCCAAGTACGACGCGAACTCATGCTGCCGACCCTCCTGTCAGGGAAGAGGGCCACAAAGGCTGTTTGTTGGGAAGAGTCCAGCCGAATCGCTGATCACTTTGCGACCAGTCTTCGGGTTTGAAGTAGGTGGCTGACACAAGCTGGGCTTGCCGTAACCATGACAGAGGTCCGGCAAACAGAATCCAAATGAGGGGAGGCATGGCAGGTTCCTGTGACAACAAAGAGGCAGCCAACATGGCTTGCCTTAATTAGGTACCTGGACTATAAAACCTCAAGTTAACTTGAGGTCAAGGGGTGTCAAGATGGCAAAAACAGTGGATTTCAGTCGTGCCTTGACGGTGGGGGAAGTGGCCAAACGCAGTGGTGTCCCTGTCTCGACCGTGCATTTTTATGAAGCCAAGGGCTTGATTGCCAGTACCCGTAATAGCGGGAACCAGCGTCGTTTTGATTCGGTGGTTTTACGCTACATTGCGATCATCAAAGTAGCGCAGCGTACCGGGATTCCTCTGGAGGAAATCCACGAGGCCTTGCGTGGTTTGCCACCGGGCAGCAAGCCATCGAGCAAGCAATGGCGAGCCATGTCCAGCCGTTGGCAGGCCAGTTTGAATGATCGTATTGAGCAGTTGACGCGACTGCGCGATGAGCTGACCCACTGTATTGGCTGTGGGTGCTTGTCCATGAGTGAGTGTCCCTTGCGTAATCCGGCCGATATTCTGGGCCAGCAAGGGCCCGGTCCCCAGATTCTGGAAAGAAAACTGGAGACCGGAACAGAGGCTTAGCTCGGGTCGGGCGACTGCGCGTACAGCGCGGTGGCTTCGGAAGTGACCAGGGACTGATAGCGCTCGAAGTGGTTCAGGATGTCGTTAATGACCTGACTGGAGGACAGGCCCATCAAGTCATAACCCCGACTGCCATCGGCAAAGACAGTACGCACTTGCCATTCTTGAGGGCGAGCCTGTTCGTTGCGTGCTGCTGCCGCGGTAAAGCTGGCAACCCGACGAGCGCGCAACTCGACGCCATAGACAAAGTTACGCTGGTTGTCGGCCTGAATGGTCAGTTGGGCCGTATCCTGCTCGCTGGTCTCCAGGCTGACATTCAGATTGCGTTTGCCCAGCTCGTCGGCCACGGCCTGCAAAGCGGGAACCACGGTTTCACCCATGAAGCGCCGGGCATCGCGTTGGTTGGGCGTGTGCAGGATCGTCGAGAGGCGTCGACGCCAGGACACTTCCGAGCCGGGAGCCGGGCCGGACATGGGGCCTTGGCGACGCAATCGTGACATATCTGCCTTCATGCCTTTGAACAGCCCCAGGATCAACAAGAACATGATGATGGCAAAGGGCAGGGCGCTGACCAGCGTGACGGTTTGCAAGGCTGTCAGACCACCGGCCAGCAAGAGCAGGGAGGCAGCGGTGCCTTCCAGCGCGCACCAGTAAATGCGTTGCCAGACTGGAGCATCTTCCACCCCACCGGCGGCCAGGGTATCGATAACCAAAGAGCCCGAGTCGGCCGAGGTCACAAAGAAAATGGCTACCAGGATAATTGCCAAAGTCGAGGTTACATTGGACCAAGGCAGGTATTCCAGGAACTCGAACAGGGCCACGGATGCATTCGCGGCAGCATCCTGGGCTAGTTGGCCTGCCGCCACACCCATATCCAGGAAGATGGCGGTGTTGCCAAAAACGGTCATCCAGAAGAAGGTGAAGACGGTGGGCACCAGCAAGACGCCCAGTACGAATTCACGTACGGTGCGGCCACGCGAGATGCGGGCGATGAACATGCCGACAAAGGGCGACCACGCGATCCACCAGGCCCAGTAAAACAGGGTCCAGGCTTTCATCCAGCTTTGCCCGCGGAATGCTTGTGTACTAAATGAGCGTGCAAAGAAGTTATCGAGATAACCGCCGATATTCTGTACAAAAGCATTCATCAAAAAGGCTGTGGGGCCCACGGCGAGCACAAACAGCATCAAGGCAATGGCAACCAGCAAATTCAGTTCGGACAGGCGGCGAATGCCAACATCCAGTCCACTGACAACAGATAAGGTAGCCAGTGAGGTAACCACCACAATCAGGACAATTTGCAGCCAGGTTTCCTGCGGCCAGCCAAATAAATGCTCCAGACCGGCATTGATTTGAAGTACGCCCAAACCCATGGAGGTAGCAATACCAAATAGCGTGCCGCACACGGCAAAAATATCCACGCTATCGCCAATCCAGCCTTCAATACGCTTGCCAAATAAGGGATACAGGCCCGAGCGGATGGTTAAGGGCAGGTTGTAGCGAAAGCAGAAGTAGGCCAGCGACAAGCCAACGACCGCATAGACGGCCCAGGCGTGAACGCCCCAGTGAAAGAAGGTGATGATCTGCGCCTGATGGGCGGCTTCCACTGTGCTGGCCAGGCCCGAGGGCGGGGCCGAGAAGTGTTGCAGCGGCTCGGCCACGGCAAAGAACATCAGGCCAATCCCCATACCGGCAGCAAATAGCATCGCCATCCAGGTGAGATAGGGGTAATCAGGTTCCGAGTCGTCCGGCCCTAATTTCAAATTACCGTAGCGGCTTAATGCCAGATAGACGACGGCAAAGAAAAACAGGGCCACAGCCAGGATATAGAACCAGCCGAAACTTTTGATGACCCAGTTTTGTAACTGCTCAAAAATAAGTGCGGCGTCTTTAGGGAAAATAATCCCGATCAGCAAAAAGACCAGGACGATAAAGGTAGATCCCCAGAACACCCGTGGATGTAGCGTGCTTTTAAAAGGCAGCCCCATGTCATGCTCCGTTTGTAACTAAGAGGGCACAGCTTAACGAGAACGACTGCCGGTTGAAAGGTTTGTTAGATTAGGAAATATTTGCTCAGGCTCGGAAAGGATCTATTGGCAGAATTAATTCCTGATGTCCGGCCTGGCGGGTCAACTCCAATTGATGCAGCACACTGGCACTGGCCGTATGCACCGCAGAATGCAGGTCTGCACCCAAAATAAGATGGGCCAGCAAGGTGGAGGCAAACAGGTCTCCGGTACCTTTGGCGGCACAATCCACGCGCGGATGGCTAAGCAGGGTGTCGGCACGCGGCTCCTTGCGAGACATCAATAATTTGATCTGACCATCCTGCCAGGAGTCGGGGGCGGCACTGGTGGCAATGACCCATTCGGTCCGGCCATTTAGCAAGGCGTGCGCGGCGCTGGAACTGCCCTGGATGGTGTCGCAAGGCTGTTGGGACAGCAAGGACAGCTCGTAATTATTGGGGGTCAGGCCCGTGGCCAGCGGCAGCAAGGTTTCGTGATAGGCGGGGATCAGTGCCGGGTCTACGTAGACGCCTACATCCAGATCACCCATGACCGGGTCCACTATCACCAGAGTGTCAGGGTGCTCTTGCAGCAACGCTTTTAACCAGCGTGCAATGATGACGGCCTGGTTGGCGCTGCCCAGATAACCGATCAGGACAGCGCGTACCTTGTCCAGCGCACCGCGCAAGACCAGATCATTCAGAAAGCCTTCCAGCCATTCATCGGGGACAGCGCCGCCGTGCACCGTGGGGTATTGCGGGTTGTTGCTGAGCAACACGGTGGGAACGGCGGCCACTTTAAAGCCGTGTCTACGCAAAGTCGGGCCGGCAACATTGTTGCCCACCCGACCGTAGACGACTTGCGACTGAATCGAAACGACATCCACATGGTAGGGATGTCGTTCACGATCGACGAACGTTACAGCAGCAGTGTTCATGCAGCGCAATCAGCGGAACTGGCCTGTTTAAGTTGGCTGAGCCAGCTGGTCAGGACCGTAGCGGCAGCGGCGTGCAGGCGTTTTTGTACCGCCATGGCTTCCAGACGCAGCATTTGCGGATCGATATCAGCTTGTCCCAGTTCGTTGGCATGACCAACCAGCCAGCGTTCCAGTTTGCTGGTGTCGGCTTCCAGGTGAAATTGCAGGCCCAGTACTTGGGTTCCGAAGGAGAAGGCCTGATTGGGGCCTACGTCCGTGCTGGCCAGGTGAATGGCTCCGTCTGGAATATCGAACTGATCCCCATGCCAGTGCAGGACGGGAATGCCGCTAACGGCGGCCAGGGGCGATTCTTTGCCCGCTTCGCTCAGTTTCAACGGAGAGAAACCGATTTCTTTCACACCCAGGGGGTATACATTGGCACCCAGGGCGCGCGCAATCAATTGTGCGCCCAGGCAAATGCCCAGCAAAGGTTTGCCTGCCAGCAAGAACTTGTTGATCAGTTCCAGCTCATCAGACAGGAAGGGGTAAATCTTTTCGTCGTAGGCGCCGATTGGCCCGCCCAATACAACCAGCAGGTCAGCGTCCTGTTCACCCACGTGACGCAGTGACTCGACGGAAGGGTCAATGTATTGAACTTGGTAGCCCTGTTCGATCAGAACAGGCTCCAGTGTGCCCAAGTCTTCAAAATGGATATGACGCAGTGCGATGACTTTCTTCATAAGAGGTTCTTTCAATCCAGATGGTAAGGATGTCAGCTCGTGGTACCGATGTCTACATTAATGGCACCCGATAAGGGGAAGGTGCAACATGCCAGTGCATGGCCCTGGGCCTTGTCCTGGTCGCTCAGGCAAAAATCCGGTTCAGAGCGGTACTCGCCCTCCGAAATCTGTACCCGGCACGCGCCGCAAATACCCGAGCGGCATTGACTACGAATAGGCACATCGGCGGCCTCCAGCATTTCCAGCAAGCTGCTGCCCGGTTCAGGCGAGAGCGTTTGCCCGGTGCTGCGTACATTGATTTGCAAGGGCGCGCTGTCTGCTTCAGGCAGGATTTCCACGCCGGAACTGGCGGGCGGGGAAAAAGCCTCGATCAACATGTGCGAGATGGGGTGAGCCTGAAGGGTGTATTCGCGCAAGGCCTGGGCAAAACCGTGGCTGCCGCAAATCACGACGGCCTGTGGGTCTTTTAACTGCTCCATATTTTCAAAAGAGGGGCGACCCACTTTGAAATGAGCGCTTTCGCGAATCTTTTCCTGCGTGACAAACACGGTCAGCGTGAACCAGCTGGTGCCCAGGTCCAGCTGCAGCAGCTCGTGCAGGAAAGGAATGTCGGCAATACGGGCAATACTGAGCAGCAAATGTACTTGTGGTACAGGCAAGCCGTCCTGGGCTCGCGTCGCCAATTCACGCAGCAAGGCAATGGGCAGGGTAATGCCAATGCCGCCTGCAATCATGGCGATACGCTGGTAACCCACAATGGAGTTCACCGAGATTTCACCCGCCACATATTGCAGGGGCACACTCATGCCCTCGCGCAAGGTGGCGTGCAAGTGATCGGAAACACTATTGCGCCCCGACCCTTTCACGGCAATTTCAATCAGGTCTGGATCGGCCATACGAGTGATCGAATACATACGCTGTTGAATGGTGCCGCCGGTATCGGGGTAGCTCAGGGCGACGTGCTTGCCTGCCTGCAAGGCTTGCAGAAAATCAAAATGGCCGCCCTGCACCCGCAAGGTAAACACTTTGACGTTTCCGGCCTCGGGGCGAACGGTCTCGCAGCGCGCCTGAATCATGGCTGTCATTGCAGCGCCTCCTGTTGTTCGGCCTCGGCAGGAGCCTTGCCGGACTTGCTGTTCAGGCCAATGCGTTCGATCAGGCTTTCTACCGAGCCGGTGTACACACCAATTTCGTTGGAGTCGCCGGTGTCGTGCAAGATGTCGCGAGCATTGGGGAAGTTCACCATGGAGAAGACTTTTTCCCAGGCGCCCATTTCATTGTTGGCGAACATTTCTACGGTGCGCAAAATAACGGCGCGCATATGCTCGCGCTCTTTCTGGCTCAGTCCGTGAATGATGTCCGACGCAACAAAGCTGAACACGCTGGAGTGGCTCCACTCGTCCATGGCATGGGTGCGGGTAACTTCATGGCACACGGTCTGGATGCTCTTGTCCTCGGCCATGGTCTTCAGGTAGTCGGTAATCAGGGTCTCGGACGCGCAGGCAATGGCAAAGCGGGTCAGACGACGCTCGGATTCGGAACCGCATTGGCTCAGGATGTCATTGCGCCACTGCACCAGGTTGAAATTGGTGAAATCCAGGGGCGTCAGACCACGCATGGAGTAGATGTAGTTGCAGGCCATGATGGACATGCGAGTGTGCAGGGCCTCGTCCAGCAAGGCCTGGGACATCACGTCTTGCAGCAGATTGCGGTTGGCGCTTGGGGGCGGGGTCTTGATGATGTCTTCGCAAGAAGGCGTGACCACGTTGCACTCAACGTAAATGGTCTTCAGGTTGTAAATGCCCCAGGCGTAGGACAAGCACTGCGATTTCAATTCTTCAGGAGCTTCCAGCCATGCCTGATGCCCGCGAAAAGGCAGCAGGCATTCACTGAAATCGGCCTTGTTGGGATCGAAAGCCAGATTGTTGTAGTCCGGCAGTTCCTGATTCACGGCAGCCCGGTTTTTCCAAAGTACAGACAGCTTTTGCAGCATATTCCGTACGGCGTCATCAGTTTCGTAGCTTTTGATTGTCATTTCAAACTTCCTTGCTGTTGATTGCGATCTGTTCGAAATGAACAGGTCGTTTCTTTACTCCACCTATCTTTATTTCCAAATGGAAATTCGCAGGCTTAAAAGGATTTGCCGATTCTTATGGACAAGGCCCAAAAAAATCCCGTTGCCGGGTTTCTTGAGCCGTGGGGATCAGCGTGGTTGAACTGCCGTTAAAGCAATGGCGTTTCCTGTAGTCGTGGGAAAACTGGGGATGTGTTTATCGTGTACAGATTGAAAAAGGTGATAATCTGCTTGAACGTTTAGAAGTACGGGCGTTGAGTATTCGTTGGCTGCATTCTAATGATCCTATGACAATAAATGACAGACCATTTCAAGATCATTTGACAGACCACTTAATGATAAAAATTTGAATCTTGTTTTAATTCTTGACCAGGATGATCGGGATTGGCGTTCTCTCTGTGTTTCAGAGGGTTTTTAATTCTTTATGCTTTGAATTTTTATTCAAATAACAATAATTAAAAGTGGTCTGGTGAGTTAATTTTTAATGGACTGTTTTATAGATCGATAAACAGAATAGGATGTTTATCTTTCGCCCTTGGAGTTCGTGCGTCCAGGGCAGCACTTTTGCCTGGTATCGGGCAATGAGCCACGACCCTATCGTGGCCAATCTCTAAACAGGAACTCCCATGAAGAGTCTTGCCGGTGGCGACACCCCCCACCAGCCTCTGGCGGGTTCGCAATTTCTACAGCAAAGTGATCGCAATCTTTGGGACATCATCGAAGCCGAACGGCGTCGTCAACAACACACCATTGAGCTGATCGCTTCCGAGAATTACCTGAGCCGCTCCGTTTTGGACGTGCAGGGCTCCTTGCTCAGCAACAAGCAGGCGCAAGGCTATCCTGGGCAACGGATTTACGGCGGGTGCGAACAAGCCGATCAAACCGAAGAGCTGGCTATCGAGCGGGCCAAGTCGGTTTTTGGGGCCTCTTACGCCAATGTGCAGGCGCACTCGGGCAGCCAGGCCAATCTGGCGGTGTACCTGGCCTTGCTCTCGCCGGGCGACACGATTCTGGCGCTGGATCAAAGTGCGGGCGGGCACCTTAGCCACGGTTCGCATTTCAATGTGTCCGGACGCTGGTTTCAGACCTGCTCGTACGGAGTGGATCGTCAGACGCAATGGGTCGACATGGACGAGGTTCGTGCCCTGGCCCACAAGGAACGGCCGCGGTTGATCATTGCCGGAGGTTCGTCCTATTCACGTACGCCAAATTTTGCCGAGTTCAGGAATATTGCCAACGAGATCAACGCTTATTTGATGGTGGATTTGGCCCACGGCGCGGGGCTGGTGGCGGCAGGTCTGATGGAGTCACCCGTCAAACATGCCCATGTCACGACCTTTTCCACGCATGGCACCTTACGCGGACCGCGTGGTGGGATTATCTTGAGCAATGAGCCCAAGCTGGCCGAGCGCTTGAGCCAGGCCGTATATCCAGGGCTGCAAGGCGGACCTTTGCTGAACATTCTGGCCGCCAAGGCGGTGGCTTTGGGTGAAGCGATGAGCCCATCCTATAAGGCCTATGCCCAGTCCGTCATCATCAATGCGCGCAGCCTGTGTCGCCGCTTGTCCGAAGGTGGGCTGACGGTGGTGTCAGGGGGAACAGACTGTCATTTTGGTGTGGTGGATTTGCGCCCTTGGGGCCTTTCCGGGCTTTTGGTTGAGCAGGTTCTGGCTCAGTTGGGCATTAGCTTGAGCAAACACCGTGTGCCGTATGAGCAAGCCTCTGGCGCCTATTCGGGGGTACGGGTCGGCAGTGCCGCCTGTACGACTCGCGGTTTGGGTGAAGATGATTTCAAGGAAATTGGCGACATGATTCTGGCCTTGCTGGGCGGGGTGCGCAGTGGTTCGCGCAATCCCCGCACCGAGAATGCCATTTTGGAAGGGGTCGCAGACCTGAACCGGCGATACCCCTTGATGTACTGATTTTTCCCGGCTCAGCCTTTGCCCTGACGCAGAGCGTTGGCCAGACGCAACATGGCGGACTCGATCTCGTAGGCGGTCAGGGAGGCATAGCCCAGCAGCCAGCCCTGTTGTTTTTCTTCACCAATGTACAGACGGCTCAAACCCGGCAGTTGAACGCCAGCGCTCAAGGCGCGGCGCAGCGTGTGTTCTTCTGACCAGCCCGGCTCCAGAAAGCAGGGAATCTGCAAACCGCCTTCAGGTCGGGCCGCACGAACGATTCCTTGCAAGTGCTGCTCGATGGCTTCCAGCATGATCTCCCGCCGCCCGGCATACAGCTTGCGCATAGCGCGAATATGCGAGTTGTAATGTCCGTCCTCCATAAAACGCGCCAGCGTCAGCTGCAGGATTTGCGGTGTGTGACCATCCATGATGCTGCGTGCCTGGGTGAAGGGTTTGACCAGCTCGGGTGGCAGGGCCATATAGCCCATGCGCAGGCCCGGATACAGGGTTTTGCTGAAGGTGCCCAAGTAGATTGTGCGTTGGTATTTATCCAGACCCTGCACACACGCCGTGGGTAAGCCGTCGTAATGAAATTCACTGTCGTAGTCGTCTTCCATAATCCAGCGGCCATTTTCAGCCGCCCAGTGTATGAGCTCCAGACGACGTTCCAGGGACATGGTGGCCCCGGTGGGGTACTGGTGCGAGGGTGTCACGTAAATGCAGTTCGCGCCGCTGCGATCTTCATTCAGCAGATCGGTGCGCAAGCCTTGCTCGTCCACGCCAATCGGTACGACACGAGCCTCGGCCGCTTCAAAGGCTTTGCGGGCGCCGAAGTAGCCAGGATTTTCAACCAGAATGGGTTTGCCAGCATCGACCAGTAATTGCGCGCACAGGAACAAGGCCTGGCGCGTGCTGCTCAGAATCAAAATTTGATCGGCCGAGACCTTCGCACCACGCTCCAGATTCAGGTACACGGCAATCGCTTTACGCAGGGACTCGGTGCCTTGCGGATCGCCATGCAGCAGGATGTTGGCTCGATAGTCTTTCATGGCCTGACGCTGCAGGCGTTCCCACACATCGGTGGGGAAGTTGCGGGTTTCCGGCAGGCCAGTGGCAAAGGCCTTGATGGTCTGTTGATCGGCAATGCCGCCACTTTCAAACACGGCGCGACCCCGACGGCTCAAGCCCGTACCGGGTTCCATTACGCTGCGTTTCAGATCCTGAGCTTTGATGCGGCGATAGGCACTGCCGCGCAGCTCCGTGCCGACCGACTCGGAAACATAGCTGCCCGAGCCCTCGCGCCGCACGATAAAGCCGTCGCGATGCAGTTGAACATAGGCGTTTTCAACCGTATCGCGGGCCATGCCCAAGGATTTGGCCAGCGAGCGTGTGGCAGGCAGCTTGACCCCCGGACCCAGCGCGCCATCCAGAATCAACGCCCGCAAGGCACGCTGAATGCGTTGGTGAAGATCCAGGGATTGAAGTTCGTCATCGTTAAGACGCATCTTCAAGGTGTCCAGTTCAAACGAACGCGTCATGCGGTCTGCTCCAGAGAATATTAATGGTCTGACTAGTCAGACCATTGTGCTCGTAGACTTGATTGTCATTGCCGAAATAGGGGGGCCTGTTCCGGCGTTCAGGTTTGTACAGGATCTCAGCAAGTATGTCCCGACCCTTTAATTTCAGCGCAGGGCCCAGCGCCTTGCCAATGGATGTTCTATTGCAAATACGTGATGAGCTGCTTGATTTTGCGGGCACAGGGGTGTCCGTGATGGAAATCAGCCATCGTTCCCAGCCTTTCATGGATTTTGCCCATCGTACCGACGCCGCTGTGCGTCGTGTTCTGGCCGTGCCAACGGACTATCACGTCTTGCTCCTGCAAGGAGGGTCGTACCTGCAGTTTTCTCAAATACCGATGAACCTGCTTCATCAAGCAAACACAGCGGACTATATACATACGGGTTTATGGTCGGAACAGGCGGCTAATGCCGCCAAGCAATATGGGAATGTCGAAATCGTAGCCAGTTCTTATGAAACTGGATTTGATCGTATTCCCGAGATTAATGAATCTAATATTAATCGGGATGCAGCGTACTTGCATTACACAGAGAACGAAACTGCACAGGGCTTGCAATTTTCAAAACCACCTGTTTCACCTATTCCCTTGGTATGTGATGCTTGCTCCAGCTTGATGTCAAAACCGATTGATGTCTCGGCTCACGATTTGATTTATGCCTCGGCCCAGAAAAATATGGGAATTGCCGGTGTTACGCTGGTATTACTTAATCCTGCTATTTTAGACAGGCCTTTGGCAAATACGCCACAAGCTTTGGATTTTTCCATTCAAGCAAAAAAACAATCGCTATTAAATACGCCCTCAACCTTTTCCTGGTATGTGCTGGGTTTGATGCTGGAATGGATAGAGCGTGTTGGTGGAATAGAAGTATTGCACAAAATAAATAAGAAAAAGTCGCAGCTGCTCTATGAGATTATTGATGGCAGTGATGGTTTCTATATCAACAATGTTTTACCTGACTATCGATCCATCAATAATGTTCCATTTCATATTGCTGAAACTGATTTAGATATTTTATTTGTTGAAGAAGCGCAAAAGAATGGTTTTCACGGCTTGAAGGGCCATCAGTCAACGGGGGGCTTGCGCGCCAGCATCTACAACGCCGTCACCTTGGATGCGGTACAGGCGCTGGGAGAGTTCATGCGCGAGTTCAAGCGCACGCACGGTTAGGGCGTGCGCCTGCTTTGCAAGGCGGCCAAGCAAGTAGCCGCGACGTGGGTAGAAATTTTTTTAAGGAAAAGCGATGTACGACAACACACTCAGCCTGGCTGAATTCGACAAGGAATTGGCTCAGGCCATTCAGGGCGAAGAAAGCCGTCAGGAAGATCACGTAGAACTGATTGCCTCGGAAAACTACGCCAGCCCTTTGGTTATGCAGGTTCAGAACTCCGTGTTTACCAACAAATACGCCGAGGGTTACCCGGACAAGCGTTACTACGCCGGTTGTGAATTTGTAGATGTAGCCGAACGTCTGGCTATCGAGCGTCTGAAAGCGGTGTTCGATTGTGATTACGCCAACGTACAGCCTCATGCTGGAGCGCAGGCTAATACTGCAGTATTCCTGGCTTTGCTCAAACCGGGCGATACGGTGATGGGGATGAACCTGGCTCAGGGTGGTCACCTGACCCACGGTAACCCCATCAACATTTCCGGGCGTCTTTACAACATTGTTCCTTACGGAGTTGATACCCGAACCGGGCTGATCGATTACGACGAAATGGAGCGCATTGCTATCGAGACCAAGCCCAAAATGCTGATTGGTGGTTTCTCCGCCTATTCGCGTGTGAAGGATTGGGCGCGTATGCGCCAGATTGCTGACAAGGTCGGTGCCTGGTTCTGGGTGGATATGGCCCACGTAGCTGGTCTGGTGGCGGCGGGTGAGTACCCCAGCCCCTTGCCACACGCCCATGTAGTCACCAGCACAACGCACAAAACCCTGCGCGGTCCACGTGGTGGCGTGATCATGGCTAAAGGGCAAAGCGAAGATTTCTACAAACGTCTGAATTCCGCTGTATTCCCCGGCGTGCAAGGCGGCCCATTGATGCACTTGATCGCGGCCAAAGCCATTGCTTTCAAAGAGGCTCTGCAGCCGGAATTCCGTACCTATCAGCAAAACGTGGTGCGTAATGCCCGTGCCATGGCGGCGGTACTGATGCAGCGTGGTCACAACATCGTGTCAGGCGGGACAGATAACCACATGATGCTGATCAACTTGTCGACCAAGCCCTACACCGGGCAAGAGGCCAGTGATGCCTTGGCAGATGCCTATATCACCGTGAACAAGAATTCGGTGCCCAATGATCCCCGTTCGCCCATGGTGACCTCGGGTATTCGTATCGGAACGCCGGCTGTAACGACACGTGGCTTTACGGTGAAGGACTGCGAGCAGCTGGCGCATTACTTGTGTGATGTGCTTGATGCCTACGAGGCTGGCACTTTAGATAAGGTCAAGCACGAGATTCGGGAAAAAATTGTGAACCTGTGCCGAAGCTATCCGGTGTATCAGGTGCAGACGGAGCCAGCGCAGCTGTGATTTAATTAATTTTTTATAGGAGCCCAGCCACTTTGGTGGTTGGGTTTTTTATATGGTAGTTGCACTGTTTTTGTTGGGCTTTAAATAATTGAGGGAAGGATGAAGCTATACGAGAATATTACTATTGGTAATTTTCTGTTTGCGCTTGGTTACTCTCTGCGTGATAAGCAGAGAAAAAATATGCTTGCAGGCTCAGTTAATCTATTGCAGCAAACCCCCGCTGATAAATTGTTAGGTGACGTACTCCTCAAGTTTACAGGCGTCGTTCGGCTTATTGAGTTTAAGGCGGAGGGAGCGAATTTAGCTAAGGAGAAAAGCCGACATTCGATTTTGTGTGTGGCAGTTCAAGAGAGGCAGTTTGAGTCGATTTCTAGAGAGGTCCATTGGTCAATTGAAACCAAAGCTACCGAAAATACTCTTGGATTAAGGGTGGTTCCATACTTGGATGCTTTTCCCCGTCCAAGAGGTCCAAAAATAGAGCTGTTGGAAGACTTTATTCACACTTTAGCCAAAGATATAGTCACCCAAAATTTTCTATATACAGGGGCTCAAATAAATGAATACTTGGCTTGGGTAAGACGCACGCAGGGGAAGGGGGAAGTAGGTTCAGGGGGGCTTTTGCTTTTGGCTGAGCCAGGAGGGCTTCTTAGATTCGCACCACTCACTGATTTGTTAGAGTTGAATCTTGAGCATTCTCTATGGATAAAGGAAAGGCAGGCGAAGTTAGAGAAGGATCTTGAACTCGTGAGACAGCGTGCGAAAGAGCGACAATATAAACTTGAACGGAAAGGGCTAAGTTTGGAAAGGTAGATATGACACCTAAAGAATTTGATGACCAGATTCAGACTCAACTCGATGTGGTGACTAAGATTTTAATTGCCAGCGGGCAAAACCAAGAAAAAGCAGAAGCTGCGATTTCTGCATTGGATGAGATGCGGACAAGGATAGAAGCCCGTATGGGGACTCTTGCGCAGTCTGTGGTTCATAAGATTGATGGGGCTGCGACGACCCATGCTGTTGAAGCAGCTAAGCTGCTTCAACAGCATTTCATAAAAGCTGACGAGCAAGCTGTGCTAGCGGCGGACAGGTATAGGCGTGCGGCGAGATGGTTGGGACTTAAGATTTTTTGTAGTCTAACCATTTTGATATTTGTAATTTTGGGCGCTGCATTGTTAGTTGTTATGAGTATCATTCCGACGAAGGAGGAAATCGATACTCGGCGCCAAGAGATAGCTGCTATGGAATCACGCGCTCTTGAATTGGAAAAGTTAGGTGTAAATCTTATTTGGTCTAAGTGTAGTGGCTCGCTGTGTTTCAGAACGAACGAGAAAGAGGGGGCATGGGGATCAAATGGTGAAACCTGGCGTAGGCCTTACGAGAGAAGATAATTAATGATATTTAACTTTTTTTAATTTAAAAAATTTTGGAAGGTTTTTTTAAATATAAGACTTTTTTTAATGGTAATTAATGAGATTAGAAAAATTCTTATGGGATAAGTATTTAATTAAATTGTGGATCATTGAGGGGGCTTGATTTTTTGGAATCGTGGTCGTTGTATGCAGAGTAAGGGTGTGGGATGAGACATGGAGCCTACATGGTGCTCTGCACCCTTGCCACTGCAAAAAGTAGCGAGGCGATCAGCCCCTCAACTTCCAATCTCCATACCCCTTCGCCCGCAGCTCACAAGCCGGACATTGCCCGCAGCCATATCCCCATTCATGCAAGGTTTCCCGCTCGTTCTGGTAACAGGTATGGCTGTCTTCCTGAATCAGCTTCACTAAAGCATCCGAGCCCAACTGGTGGGCCAGCTCCCAGGTATCTGCTTTATCCAGCCACATCAGTGGTGTTTCCACGGTCAGTGGGCGCTCGATCCCCAGGCTTAATGCCACTTGCAGTGCTTTCAGCGTGTTGTCACGGCAGTCCGGGTAGCCCGAATAATCGGTTTCAGACATGCCGCCAACCAGCGTATCCAGTCCCCGACGGTAGGCCAGGGCGCCAGCCAGGGTAAAGAACAGCAGGTTTCGACCCGGCACAAAGGTATTGGGCAGACCATCTTCCTGCATGGCGATAGTCATGGATTCAGTCATGGCGCTGCCGCCTATCTGAGCCAGGACGCTGGCATCGAGCACATGGTCTTGCCCGAGGCGCTCTGCCCAGTGCGGGAACTGCTGGCAAAGCTTGTCTCTTAGTGTCTGTCGACACTGCAGTTCCGCATGGTTGCGCTGGCCGTAGTCAAAGCCCACGGTTTCTACAAAGGCAAAGCGGTCCAAAGCCCAGGCCAGACAGGTGGCTGAATCCTGTCCGCCCGAAAAGAGAACCAGGGCCCGGCGGCGGGGAGTGTGTGGCTTCATGCTTTGACCTGTGCGGTGCTCAGGGCGCGGCGCTTCATGGTGCTGATCAGGGAGTTGAGCAGTACGCCATACATAGGTACAAACAGCAGCAGGCTGACGCCCAGTTTGATGACGTAATCGACGACGGCGATCTCGCCCCAGTGTTCGGCCATGAAGGGATTGCTGCTGTGCCAGAAAGCGATGCCGAAAAAGGCCAAGGTATCCAGTGCCTGCCCAAAGATCGAGGCGGCCGCTGGAGCAAGCCACCATTGTTTGTAGTCGCGACGGATGCGATCAAAGACCTGTACATCCAGCAGTTGCCCTAATACATAGGCGGCAAAGCTGGCCAAGGCAATACGGAACACAAAGCTGTTGAATTCGCCCAGTGCTTGCAAGCCGTTGAATTGCCCTTCATTAAAAAGCACCGAGACCACATAAGAGGCGATCAGGGCTGGAAACATCGCGCGGGTAATCACGCGGCGCGCTTCGGACTTGCCCATCAAGCGGACGGTCAGGTCGGTAGCCAGAAAAACAAAGGGAAAGCTGAAGGCTCCCCAGGTGCTATGGAAGCCGAACAGTTCAATAGGAAGTTGAACCAGATAATTGCTGGCAATCACAATAAAAATGTGAAAGGCAATCAGAAGTCGTACGTAGAACGACAGCCGTGAAGACGGCACGGTAGGCAGAGTCATGTCTGGACCTTTTTGGTGAATGGGGTGAGGGAACCCATTGAAAATGGACTGCAACCGACTATTGTACGGTCAGTTGCGGTTCGATGGAATGGTTGTTGCCCGCAAGTGTAGCGTGTGCATCAGACGCGCTTATACGTCTGCCTTGATGAGGCTTATGGCACAACCAAGGGGTAGGGGGCATGCAGAGGCTCAAACAAGCCCGCTTGCCAAAGCAGACGAACTTGTTTGGCTTGTTCTTGATGAGCAGCCCTTAGGCCGATGCAGGTTGCAGGCACTCTATCAGCAAGCGCTTGTGCAACTGATGTACTTCTTCAAAGGGCACGGGCGAGTTCTGTGGTCCCAGAACCAGCAAAACCATCAGCCACATCAGGGAGGGAGAGGCGGCCAGGATGTAGTCGGAGGGACTGACGTCAGGGCGGATGAGACCTCGCTGTATGCCCAGTTCAAAAAACGCCTGATTGGCGGTGTAGTTCTGGCTCAGGAGCTGTTTGCCCCAGTAATGAGCCAGATCCGGCACGCGGCCACTTTCTGTCATCAAAAGCCTGAACATGGCTTGCACGTCCGGGTTGGACAGGCGTTCATACAACTGGTGCAGGTACTCATCCACGATACAGGACAGGGTGTCTGCCTCGGAGGTATCGGACAACTCAAAGGTATTGCCATCAGGTGGCAGCAGAGTGCTGTGGAGCATGTCCTCGAACACTTCATCTTTGCTGCTGTAGTGCGCGTAGATGCCGGACTTGGAGATCCCGGCGCGCGCGGCGATGCGCTCCAGCGAAGTGCCCAGAAATCCCCGATGAGAAAACTCTTCAAAAGCGGCTTTCAGGATTTCGCGTTTGCGCTCAGCTGACGGTAGGTAACGTCGCTTGTTTGTGCTTTCGTTTTTAGAAGGTTTATTTTGGTGCGTGTCTGTCATGTCATCCTGTGGGGATGGGCAAGATATGGGGCTTGCAGTATATCAGGCCACTTGTCCCAGGCCGATGGCAAGCCAGCCTGGCTGCGGCTGGAGGGCTTGACGAGGGGCTGTGCTTGTTTTGTCACATTGCTGTGGAAATAATAGTTGTGCCATGAGTCTGGGTTACCGCTTGTTTCACTGGATTGCATCGCCTTTGTTTTTTAAAGCCTGAGTTTTTTTAGTGAGGCTTTATTTGTTTTTCCACTTGTTTTTATTTCCCTATTCCATAACAGGCACGGTATAACAACAAATGTGGTTGAGGCTGGTCGTTTTTTATCTGCCATGAACTTGATCTAACGCAAAGGTTTTTTATGGCTCTTTATTAAAAGGCCTGCATACAAAAAGTTTAGATGTAAACTGGTGTATTGTTAAAAAGACTAAGCAGTCGTATCTGTTTTTTGTATGTACTTTTTGCGGAGTGGCAATGGTTAGCAGGCAGTCCCTTGATCAGACTGAACAGTTAGACGCATCCGCACGAGCCGCCTGGGCTCGTATCTGGAGTTCCATCTCCCCCGAATCGCAGTTTCTTGCCTGGATGGACTGGATGCGTCATCTGGCCCTTAGCCCTGGCAAACAAGAACAGTTGCGTCAGTTGGCGCAACGTCAGTGGGAACAGCTATTTCGTGAATGGAGCGAGGAACTGGCCGCATCAGCCCAGTTGTCTCCCCAAACCTCAGAACAAGCTGCAGCGCCTGCCTATACCGACCGCCGCTTTTCCGACCCCGCCTGGGATCGTTGGCCTTTTAATTTGCTGCGACAAACCTATCAGGCGCAGCAGCAGTGGTGGCAAAGTGCCACGGAAGGCGTAGCCGGTGTGGAGCCTCATCATCAAAAACTGATTGCCTTTGGTGTTGAGCAATGGTTGAACATGCTCAGCCCCAGTAACTTTGCCTGGACCAACCCCTTGGTGTGGGATAAAACCCTTGCAGAACAGGGGGATAACTTCAGCCGTGGCCTGGAGAACTGGCAGCAGGATATGCAGGCCCAGTTCGCGGGTGAACCGCCCGTAGGCACCGAAGATTTTGTGGTCGGCAAGGATGTGGCGGCCACGCCGGGCAAGGTGGTACTACGTAACGAGCTGGTCGAACTGATCCAGTACACGCCTTCTACCAAGCAGGTCCATCCAGAGCCTGTGCTGATCGTTCCGGCCTGGATCATGAAGTACTACATTCTGGATCTGTCCGAACAAAATTCCCTGATCAAATACCTGGTGGATCAAGGCCACACGGTGTTTTGCCTGTCCTGGAAAAACCCGCTTGCCGAAGATCATGCCTTCGGGATGGACGACTACATTCGCCTGGGCTGGAAGGCCAGCCTGGATGCTGTCAACGCCATTGTTCCCGGCCAGAAAATCCACGCCACCGGTTATTGCCTGGGCGGCACCTTGCTGGCGATTGCCGCGGCTGCCATGGCACGCGATGGGGACGACAGGCTTGCCTCCCTGACGTTCTTTGCGGCCCAAACCGACTTTTCCGAGCCGGGCGATTTGTCCCTGTTCATTGACGAAAGTCAGGTCAGCCTGCTGGAAGCTCAGATGGCCGACGAGGGCTATTTGCGCGCCAATCAGATGGAAGCCGCTTTTCAAATGCTGCGCTCCGCTGATTTATTGTGGGCGCCCATGGTTAATAAATATTTATTGGGCGAACGCCGCCCCTTGAACGATTTAATGGCCTGGAATGCAGACGCCACGCGTATGCCCGCCACCATGCATTCGCAATATTTGCGCCGCATGTATTTGAATAATGATTTAAGTCAAAACCGCTATCCGGTTGAAGGCCGTATTGTTTCTCTGGCGCAAGTTAATTTGCCTATTTTTTGTGTCGGTACTGTTTCCGATCACGTTGCCCCCTGGCGCTCTGTTTACAAGTTGCATTATCTGGTGCCTGCCGAAATCACCTTTGTATTGACCACAGGTGGGCATAACGCCGGGATTGTCAGCGAACCGGGCCATCCGCGTCGCAAATATCAGATTCATACCCGCGCGGCGGGCACTGCGCCTGTTCTGGTGGACGACTGGCAGGCACAAGCCACCTCGCATCAGGGTTCCTGGTGGCCCGCCTGGACGGAATGGCTCAAGGCGCGCTCGGGAGCGGAGGTGAAACCACCGCAAATGGGTGCCGCCAAACAGGGCTACGCCCCAATCGGCCCGGCTCCCGGTCAATACGTATTAGTGAAGTAAGCAGTCAGTTCATACAAGCTCGCTAAATGGTGAGCTTGTCGCTCTGTTTGATGTCGGCGATAGGCGCAAAGCCCATCGCTGACGTGCTGTTTTGCCTTGACGGCAGTTCCCTTTTTCTCATTAGGCATTTTTTCCAATGGCCCCACAGACCTACGATTTGAGTCTCAAGCACCGAAGCGCTGCGCGTCGCCCTCATTTCGCGCTGGCTGCCTTGCTGGTCACCCTGGCGGGTTGTGCCTCGATGGCACCCGATTACGATCAGCCCGCTTCCCCTGTTCCACAGGCTTACTCGGACCTGTCCGCAGGCCCGGCCAATGCGGTGCGAGCGCGTGATCTGGGTTGGCGCGAATACTTTAAAGATCCGGTTCTGAGCAAGCTCATTGAGACTGCGCTGGAAAATAACCGCGATATGCGCGTGGCTGTTTTACGGGTGGACGAAGCCCGTGCCATGCTGAATTTGCAGCGCAGCGAACGCTTTCCTGAGTTTACCGTAGGGGGGCAAGCTGCTCGCTCGCGTGTGCCTGGGGACATGAACCCCAGCGGCCAGGCGGTGACAGGGGGTGATTATCGTGCCCAAGTCGGTTTGACCAGTTGGGAGCTGGATTTATGGGGCCGCGTACGTAGCCTGGAAGATGCTGCCTTGCAAGGCTGGCTGGCTACCGAGGCAGGCCGACAAGCCGTGCATGTCGCTTTGGTCTCGCAAGTGGCCAATAACTATCTTGTGGTGCGCGAGCTGGACGAACGCGTGCAGATCGCCCGCAAAAGTGTAGAGACTCGTCAGGAGTCTTACCGCATTTTCTCCCGTCGTTATGAAGTTGGCGCAACGTCCAAGCTGGATGTGACGCAGGTGCAAACCTTGCTGACGCAGGCTCAGTCCATGCTGGCCCAGCTGGAACAGCAACGTGCGGTGCAACTACATGCCTTGCAACAGCTTCTGGGGGCCGATCCGGGCGTGTCTCCAACCGGTGCGCCTTTGAATGAAAACATCATGTTGGCCGAGCTGTCCCCCGGTTTGCCTTCGGACCTGATGGTCTGGCGTCCCGACATTATTGCGGCTGAACACAAGTTGCGTGCCGCCAATGCCAATATTGGGGCTGCCCGTGCCGCTTTCTTCCCCCGTATTGCCTTGACTGGCAATTTCGGCACCGCCAGCGCCGAGCTGGATGGTTTGTTTGATTCCGGCAGCAAGGCCTGGATGTTTGCTCCAACCATCTCCCTGCCCATCTTTGATGGTGGCCGCCGCAGCGCGAATCTGGACGCCTCCTATGTGCGTCGCGACATGCGCATTGCGGAATACGAGAAAGCTATTCAAACAGCCTTTCGTGAAGTGTCGGACGCCTTGTCGACACGCCACTGGTTAAGCCAGCAGTTGGACGTTCAGCTGGTCGCCCGAAACGCCCAGACCGAGCGCGCCCGTCTGGCGCAGATGCGTTACGACAACGGTTCGGCTGCCTATCTGGAAGTGCTGGATGCGCAGCGTGATTTGCTGGATGTGGAGCAGCAAGTGGTGCAAACGCGCCGCGCGCTCCTGGCCAGCCAGATTGCCATGTATAGCGCCTTGGGCGGTGGGCTGGACCCCTCCGAGCCCCTGACCAACACCCATAACTCCTCTAATTCGGATCCATCCTCGAGCCAGCTATGAGCAAACAATCCTCTTTGAAAAAAAATCTTGTTCCTGTCCTAATCGTTGCCGGGGTTCTGGGCCTGGGGTGGTGGGCATGGCAGAAAATGTCCAATACCGGCCCTGGCGCTGGCTTTGTCAGTGGTAATGGCCGTATCGAGGCGACCGAGATTGATATCTCCACCAAGTTTGCCGGACGTATCCAAAGCATCGCCGCCCACGAGGGCGATTTCGTGAAAGAAGGTGAAGTGCTGGCCATCATGCAGCAAGACAGTCTGGAAGCGGCCCGCGATGAAGCTGTGGCTGGTTTGCGTCAGGCTGAAAACAATGTGGCGGCCTCTCAGGCCCAAGTGGCCTTGCGTGAAAGCGATGCCATCGCTGCCAAAGCCTTGATTGGTCAACGTGAGTCGGAACTGGACGCGGCCCAACGTCGTCTGGCGCGTTCCACTACCTTGTCCAAAGAGGGTGCCGCTTCGGCACAGGAACTGGATGATGACCGTGCCCGCGTGCGTGGTGCCCAGGCTGCGGTAGCTGCTACCAAGGCCCAGGCCAATGCCGCAGAAGCGGCCATTAATGCTGCCAAAGCTCAGCTGATCGGTGCCCAATCTGCCGTGGAAGCCGCCAAGGCTGCTGTGGCCCGTATCGAAGCCGACTTGCGCGACAGTGAATTGGTTAGCCCCCGCGATGGCCGCGTGCAGTTTCGTGTCGCCCAGCCCGGTGAAGTACTGGGTGCTGGTGGCCGTGTGCTGAATGTGCTGGACCTGTCCGATGTATATATGACCTTCTTCCTGCCTAGCGAAGTGGCCGGCAAGGTGGCGTTGGGCACCGAGGTGCGTCTGGTGCTGGATGCCATTCCGGACATCCCGGTTCCAGCTACCGTGTCCTTCGTGGCCAGTTCCGCCCAGTTCACCCCCAAGAGTGTGGAAACGGCCTCGGAGCGCCAAAAACTGATGTTCCGCGTCAAGGCCCAGATTGCCCCCGAACTGTTGAAAAAGCACCTGGAGCAAGTCAAGACCGGCTTGCCCGGTGTGGCCTGGGTAAAGCTGGACCCCAATGCCAGCTGGCCTGAGTCGCTGACTTCCACCTTGACGGAGTAAACCATGCCCAAGCAGCAAGCGGCGGCGGTTGCTCGCGTTGTTGAACTTAGCCAGCGTTATGGCGACACGCTCGCACTGGACCGTTTAAGCCTGGATGTGCCTGCCGCTTGCATGGTCGGACTGATTGGTCCTGACGGCGTGGGCAAGTCCAGCTTGCTGTCCTTGCTGGCGGGCGCCCGTGTGATTCAGGAAGGCCGTATTGAAGTGCTGGGTGGCGATATGGCGGAAAAAAGCCATCGCGACCAGATTTGCCCGCGCATTGCCTACATGCCTCAAGGCTTGGGCAAGAACCTGTATCCCACCTTGTCGGTGGAAGAAAACCTGCAGTTTTTTGGTCGATTGTTCGGGCACGATGCTGCCGAGCGCCGTCGCCGAATTGATGATTTGACGCGCAGCACGGGCCTGCATCCTTTTCTGACACGGCCAGCAGGCAAGCTTTCGGGCGGTATGAAGCAAAAGTTGGGTTTGTGCTGCGCATTGATTCACGACCCGGACTTTCTGCTGCTGGACGAGCCTACCACCGGCGTGGACCCCTTGGCCCGCAAGCAGTTCTGGGATCTGATCGAGCGTATTCGCATCGAACGTCCCGGCATGAGCGTGATTGTCGCCACCGCTTATATGGACGAGGCCCAGCGTTTTGATTGGCTGGTCGCCATGGACGACGGCCAGATTCTGGCAACAGGTTCGCCCAAGGAACTGCTGGAGCGCACGGAAAGCAAGAGTCTGGAGCAGGCCTTTATTCGCCTCTTGCCCGAGGACAAGCGTCAAGGCCATAAGGCCGTAGAAATCCCGCCACTGGATGTGGATGCCGACGATATTGCCATTGAGGCCGAAGGGCTGACGATTCGCTTTGGCGACTTTACCGCCGTGGACAATGTGTCCTTCCGGATACGTCGTGGCGAAATTTTTGGCTTTCTGGGCTCGAACGGCTGCGGTAAATCCACCACCATGAAGATGCTGACGGGGCTGTTGCCTGCCTCCGAAGGTCAGGCCTGGTTGTTTGGCCACGAGGTTGATCCCAAAGACATCGATACCCGCCGTCGTGTGGGCTATATGTCACAGGCTTTTTCCCTGTACAGCGAGCTGACGGTCCGGCAAAACCTGGTGCTGCACGCCCAGTTGTTCCACGTCCCCGAGGACGAGGTGGAAGGCCGTGTGGCGGAAATGGTGGAGCGTTTTGAGCTGGGCCAGATTCTGGACCGTTTGCCCGATGCCATTCCTTTGGGGATGCGCCAGCGCCTGTCCTTGGCGGTGGCCATGGTGCATAAGCCAGAGCTGCTGATCCTGGACGAACCCACTTCCGGTGTGGACCCAGTGGCTCGCGACAATTTCTGGCGCTTGCTGATTGAGTTGTCCCGCCGCGACAAGGTCACGATTTTTATCTCCACCCACTTCATGAACGAGGCCGAGCGTTGCGACCGCATGTCCATGATGCACGCCGGTAAAGTGCTCGATAGCGATACGCCTGCGAACCTGGTGAAAAAGCGCGGCGCCGCTGATCTGGAAGAAGCCTTTATCGGTTACTTGCTGGAAGCCAGTGGCCCCGAGCCTGAAGTGGAACCGGCGACAGAACAAGCGGTGGTGGCAAACGAAGCTCATAGCGAAAAGCGCGAACGCTTCAGCTTGCAGCGTTTGCTGAGCTACACCTGGCGCGAAGCGCTGGAGCTGCGTCGAGATCCGGTGCGAGCCACTTTGGCCTTGGCCGGTTCCCTGATTTTGCTGTTTGTGATGGGTTTCGGTATCACGCTGGACGTAGAGGATTTGCGCTACGCCGTGCTGGACCGCGACCAGACCAGTATCAGCCAGAACTACGCTTTGAACCTGTCCGGCTCGCGCTATTTTCTGGAGCAGGCCCCCTTAACGGATTACCAGGATCTGGACGACAGAATGCGGCGCGGCAAGATTGCGCTGGCGATCGAAATTCCGCCCGGTTTTGGACGTGATGTGCTGCGCGGCAGCAAGCCGGAAATCGCCGCCTGGGTGGACGGTTCCATGCCTACCCGTGCCGAGACCATTCAAGGCTACGTGAAGGCCATGCATCAGCAATGGCTGATTACCCAAGCCAAGGAGCGTCTGGGGACGGGGGCTTTGGTCGTGCCCGCCAGTATTCAGGACCGTTACCGCTACAACCCGGACGTCAAGAGCTTGCCGGCCATGGTGCCTGCCGTGATTCCGGTGCTGCTGCTGATGTTGCCTGCGATGTTGACGGCATTGTCCGTGGTGCGTGAAAAGGAACTGGGTTCCATCATCAACCTGTACGTCACGCCGGTCACCCGAGTGGAGTTTTTGCTGGGCAAGCAAATTCCCTATATCGGCCTGGCGATGATCAACTTTCTGTGCATGTGCCTCTTGGCCATCACGGTGTTCGATGTACCCATCAAGGGCAGCTTCCTGACCTTGAGCGTGGCCACCTTGATGTTTTGCGTGATTTCTACCGGCATGGGGCTGGTGGCTTCCACCGTGACGAAAAGTCAGATCGCGGCCATGTTCTTTGCCATGATCGGCACCATGCTACCCGCCACGCAATTGTCCGGTTTGCTGAACCCAGTGTCCTCCATGGAAGGGATCAGCCGTTGGGCGGGCGAGATTTATCCGGCTACGCATATGTTCAACATCAGTCGGGGGGTATTTAACAAAGCGCTGACGTTCTCGGATCTGCACGGGGCCTTGTTTGCCTTGTTGCTGGCCATTCCGGTGGTGTTGGGCGCGGCGGTCATGCTGCTGAAAAAGCAGGAGAAGTGAGATGAGAAAACTCAAGAATGTACTGTTGCTGGGCCGCAAGGAGCTGTGGAGTCTGGCGCGCGACCCCATGATGCTGCTGCTCATTGTGTACGTGTTTTCGGTCTCGATTTACACCTCCGCAACCGCGCAGCCCGAAACCTTGAACAATGCGCCTATCGCGATTGTGGACCAGGACCAGAGCCCCTTGTCAGCGCGCATTACTTCGGCTTTTTATCCGCCTGAATTCATCCACCCGCACATGATCGAGTATGGGGAAATGGACTCGGGCATGGATACGGGGCAGTTCACCTTTGTGCTGAACATTCCACCGAACTTTCAGCGCGATGTGCTGGCCGGACGCAGCCCCGAAGTGCAGTTGAATATTGACGCCACCCGTATGAGCCAGGCCTTTACCGGCAATAACTACATCCAGCAGGTGGTGATGGGCGAGGTTAACGAGTTTGTGCGACGGTATCGCAGCATTGACACCTTGCCGGTGGATCTGGCCTTGCGGGTGCGGTTTAACCCCACACTGGAAAAAGCCTGGTTCGGCAGTATTGCCGAGGTCATCAACTCGGTGGCGATGCTGTCCATCATCCTGACCGGAGCCGCCCTGATCCGGGAGCGCGAGCACGGCACGATCGAACACTTGCTGGTGATGCCGGTCACACCGGGCGAGATCATGGCGTCCAAGGTCACGGCCATGGGACTGGTGGTCCTGGTGGCGACGGCGGCGTCGCTGAATTTTGTGGTGCGAGGTCTGCTGGGCGTGCCTATCGAAGGTTCCATTCCCTTGTTCCTGTGCGGCGCCGTTCTGTGTCTGTTTGCCATGACTTCCATGGGGATTTATCTGGCTACCTTGTCGCGCAGCATGCCCCAGTTTGGCCTCTTGTTGATGTTGACCTTGCTGCCCATGAACCTGCTCTCGGGCGGACGTACCCCCCGCGAAAGCATGCCTGAAATTGTTCAGAACCTGATGCAACTGGCTCCCACTACACACTTCGTGTCCCTGGGGCAGGCCATCTTGTTCCGGGGTGCTGGCATTGAAACTGTATGGCAACCCTTTTTAGCCCTGCTGGTGATCGGGACGGCGTTGTTCCTTCTGTCACTGCGGCGTTTTCGTAACACCATCTCTCAGATGGCTTGATGGACTGGGCCCCGTCAGGGGGCACTTTTTTCCTTTAAGGAGATTTCGATGAGCATGGAAACACTTCCCCTGGATCTGTACAAGGCCAATGTTGAGTTGCAACTGCGTATCACGCGCCTGCTGCAGGAGGGCGGCCATCGCTGGCTGGAGTCCGTACAGAAAAGTAATTTGCGCAGCATGGAGCAGACCACGGCCGAGATTGAAGGCTTGTTGCAAACGGCTAACTGGCAGTCCTTGGCCACCTTGCCCGCCGACACGTTCTGGCGCTTGTTCCAGCACGGCGTTAACGACAGCCAGACCATCAATCAATTAGCGATTCAGAACCAGACCGAGTTCACCTCCGGTTTGCAGGAAGCGCTGGAAGCCTGGCAGAAGTCGGTGATGGCGGTGGTCAGCAATACCAGTGCGGCCGTGCCAATGATGGATATTTTCAAGCAGTGGGGCGCACCTTGGGCAAACGCTGCCAGCGCCTCTGACACTAAAAAGGGAGCATAAGCGGTATGTCTACGGTTAAACGCACGGCCTTGGTGACAGGTGGTATGGGCGGTCTGGGCCAAGAGATCGCCCGTGCCCTGCATGATGCGGGCCATCAAGTCCTGGTGACTCACTCGCGCAGCGAGGCTGATGCCCAGGTCTGGCTTAAAGAGCAGGCCGATGCAGGTTATGTGTTTCAGGGCTATCACGTTGATGTGGCCGATTTCGAATCGTGCCAGCAAATGGCGCAAGCTATCGAGAAGGACGGTCTGCAAGTCGACATCCTGGTCAATAACGCCGGTATTACGCGCGATGGCACGTTCCGCAAGCTGAGCAAAGACAAGTGGGACGATGTGCTGCGCGTCAATCTGGACTCGGTGTTCAACGTGACCAAGCCTTTTATTGACGGCATGCTGGAGCGTACCTGGGGCCGAGTGATCAATATCTCGTCCATCAATGGCAGCAAGGGACAGTTCGGTCAAACCAACTACTCGGCCGCCAAGGCAGGGATGCACGGTTTCACCAAGGCTTTGGCTCAGGAAGTGGCGCGCAAGGGCGTGACCGTGAACACAGTTTCCCCTGGTTATCTGGCCACCAAAATGGTCATGGCTGTGCCTGAAGATGTGCGTAACAGCATTATCGCGGGCATTCCAGTCGGCCGTCTGGGCAAGCCCGAGGAAATTGCCGCTCTGGTCACCTTTATTGCCAGCGAAGCAGCTGGATTTATGACAGGTAGTAATGTCGCCATGAATGGCGGCCAGCATATGTATTAAGTCCGACCCGGTTCGGCTGCTGCCTGTATGTGCCCGCTTGTCGGGCCTGCGACTTATGAAAGGAATGGATATGCACAAAGATATCGCCATTGTTGCTGCGACTCGTAGTCCCATCGGCCGTTTTCAAGGGGGGCTGTCTACGGTGCCCGCCCACGATTTGAGCGCACAACTGATTCGTGCCGTGCTCCAGAGTACGGGCGTTGCAGCCGAACAGATTGATGAAGTTATTCTGGGCCAGATTCTGACCGCCGGCGCTGGTCAGAACCCGGCCCGTCAGGCCGCGGTGAACGCTGGCCTGCCTTATGAAGTTCCCTCCATGTCCCTGAACAAGCTTTGCGGTTCAGGCTTGAAAGCGGTGCATCTGGCGGCTCAGGCCATCGCCCTGGGCGATGCCGATCTGGTGCTGGCCGGTGGTCAGGAAAGCATGAGCCTGGCTCCCTTTGTTGTACACAAGGCGCGTACCGGCTTGGGCCTGGGCCACGCCATGATGGATGACACCTTGTTGCGTGACGGTTTGACCGACGCTTTTCATAACTATCACATGGGGATCACGGCAGAAAACCTGGCCGAGCGTTATGGCATCACCCGCGAACAACAAGATGCTTTTGCGGTGGAGTCCCAGCGTAAAGCCGTAGCCGCCATGCAAGCCGGACGCTTCAAGGACGAAATTACCCCCATCGACGTACCCCAGCGTAAAGGCGACCCTGTGCGCGTCGAGGCCGACGAACAGCCGCGTGCCCAAACCACGCTGGAGTCCTTGGCCAAGCTGCGTCCTGCCTTCAAGAAAGACGGCACGGTTACCGCCGGGAACGCGTCCACCATCAATGACGGTGCAGCCGTACTTTTGCTGGCCAGCGCAGAGAAAGCCAAGGAATTGGGCCTGCCCGTTCTGGCCTGGATTCGTGGCTGGGCCAGCACGGGCGTAGATCCGGCCATCATGGGTATTGGCCCGGTATCGGCCAGCCGCAAGGTCTTGAAGAAGGTGGGTTGGGAACTGGATCAACTGGACCTGATCGAAGCCAACGAAGCCTTTGCCGCTCAATCGCTGGCGGTGGCCAAAGACTTGCAGTGGGATATGGACAAGGTCAACGTCAATGGCGGTGCCATCGCTTTGGGTCACCCCATTGGTGCTTCCGGCGCGCGCGTGCTGGTGACCTTGGTTCATGAAATGCGTCGCCGTGGTGCCCGGAAAGGTCTGGCCACCTTGTGCATTGGCGGTGGTCAAGGCGTAGCGATTGCTATTGAGGCCGCTTGAACAGATAGCTGATGGAAGGGAGAAGATGATGACAGATAAGTCTCGTGACGACAGCACGGCCTGGTCCTCCTGGATGATGAATCCCTGGAACCTGGGTCAGACCGTCTCCTCGTACCTGGTGGACGCCTGGCAGCGCGCCATTCTGTATGCCGATATCGAGCGTCAGGTCGGGGATCAGTACCAGGCCCAACGCAAGGTTGAGGTGCCCAATGTGCTGAACTTTCCGGCTGAACTGGTCATGTCGGGTCTGAGTCTTCCCCGACCCGTTAACTATCTGATGGTGCGCATTCTGGCACCGGAAGATCAGCCTACCGATCCCAGCAAACGTCCTTTCCTGGTGGTGGACCCCAGGGCAGGGCACGGGCCGGGGATCGGTGGCTTCAAGTCCGACAGTGAAATCGGTGCCGCGCTGCAAGCCGGGCACCCTTGTTACTTTGTTGGCTTTTTACCGGACCCCGTCCCCGGCCAGACCGTCGAGGATGTGATGCGTGCCCATGCTGCCTTTGTCAGCAAGGCGGCTGAGCTGCATCCGGAAAGTCAGGGCAAGCCGGTGGTGATCGGCAATTGTCAGGCGGGCTGGCAGGTCATGATGGCCGCCGCCGTCTGGCCGGAGCTGTTTGGCCCCTTGATTCTGGCCGGTGCGCCCGTGTCCTATTGGGCCGGTCGCAACCCCATGCGCTATGCCGGTGGACTGTTGGGCGGTAGCTGGCTGACCGCCATGACCAGTGACCTGGGCAATGGCCGTTTTGATGGTGCGTGGCTGGTCAAGAATTTCGAGAACCTGGACCCGGCCAATACCTTGTGGTCCAAGCAGTACAACGTGTACGCCAAGGCCGACACCGAGGCCGAGCGCTATATCGGTTTCGAGAAGTACTGGGGCGGTTATGTCTTTCTGAATGATGTGGAAATGCAGTACATCGTGGACAACCTGTTCATTGGCAACAAGCTGTCTACAGCCCAGTTATTGACGTCGGATGGCATCCGTATCGACCTGCGCAATATTCGCTCGCCCATTGTGGTGTTCAGTTCCTTTGGCGACAACATCACGCCGCCTGCACAGGCCCTGGGCTGGATTACTGACTTGTATCTGGACGACGATGATGTACGCAGTCACGACCAGACCATTGTGTTCACGACCCATGATCGTATCGGGCACTTGGGTATTTTCGTGTCGGGCAGTGTGGGCAGCAAAGAGCACCGCAAATTTGCCAGCACGATTGATCAAATTGACCTGTTGCCCGCCGGAATTTATCGGGCCACTGTCGAGGAAACGCCTGACGACGACACCTTATTGGATGACCCCTATCTGATGTCGGTGCGTCAAAGCAGCCTGGCTGAAATTGCCGAGATTGTGCAGCCTGATCCCGAATCTGATCGCCGCTTTGCTGCCGCTGCCCGTCTGTCGGAGATCAATCTGGCTTTTTACAAGAGCACCTTGCAGCCTTGGGTAAAAGCGTTGACCACGCCTTATACCGCTGCGCTGCTGGAAGCATTACATCCCATGCGCTTGTCTTACGAGTCCTGGACCAGCGCCCACCCCTGGGCCGCAACAATCCACCAATGGGCCGAGAATATCGCACAGCAGCGTCAGACTGTGGATGAAGATAATCCCTTCCTGGAGGCGCAGGAGAATTTCTCCCAGGCTATGGAACGGGTCTTGAATAATTACCGTGATCGTCGCGACAGCATCTATCAGATCTGGTTCGACACCGTCTATGGCTCTCCTTTGCTGATGGCCCTGGCCGGTCATGCACCGGGCGATTCCATTCCGGCGCGTCCCCATCCAGGCAGTTCGCCCGAGCATCTGGCCTTTGTACGCCAGCAAATGCACAGACTGGATGGCTTGTTGAACGAAGGCGGTTTGCTGGAAGCAGCACTGCGTGGTTTGTTCCATATTGCCAAGCAGCGCAACAGCGTGGACGAGCGTTATCACCATGCTGCCATGCGTTTGCGCGAGCAATACGACACGGGCAATTTTGATATTGAAAAAATGCGTGCTGCAATTCGCGAGCAGGCCCTGGTGCTGGCGCACCACGGTCATAAGGCCGTGGAAGCGATTCCCCATTTGCTTAGCAAGCAGACGCCCGAGGAAATCCGTCTGGTGGCATCCCTGATCAAGAAATTGATCAGTGCTATAGACGAGCAGGATGCCGCTCCCGAGGCGGTGGTCAAGGCGTCTGAAGAAGTGTTGGGTTTGTTCGAGTCAGCTGCCAAACAGCAGGAGCAGGCAGGGAAACCGGATGAGGCAAGCACCAAGCCTGTAGTGAACACGGCGGCCAAGACGGCAGCCAAGACCCCAGCATCAGCGGCCGAGAAAGCTGCAGCTCCTGCGCCGGTGAAATCTGTCGCTCAGACCTTGATGGCGACGGTAGCAACACCAGTGAAAACCGGTGCCCAAGCCTCTAAAGCGACGCAAGCCAAATCAAAGACAGCAAGCTCGGCAAGTAAAACGCAGCCAGCCGCTAAAGCAGCTGCAAAACCGGCTGTGGCAGAGCCAGTGAAACCGGCTGTGAAGTCGACAGCAAAGCCGTTAGCTCAAACCGCAGCAGGCATTCCCGCTAAAGGCGGGGAGGCAGCAGCCAAGCCGGTGGAAAAGGTAGAAGCCAAAACCGCTGCGCCCAGCAAAGCTGCTCCTGCCTCTGCTAAAGCAGCAGCTGAAAAAGCGGCTTTCGCAGCTGGCTCCTCATCCGTTGCAGCCAAGTCGCCTTCAAAAGCGTCGGCATCCCAGTCAGCCAGCACCGGCGGTACGGCATCCAGGAATCGTCAGCGCAAATCCTGAGATTTGGCGTGAATGAATTTTTGAAGGAGTTTCAAGCATGAAGTATTCATTTTCCGGCCACTCTGCTCTGGTAACGGGTGCGGCCTCCGGCATTGGTGCCGCCACGGCCCGTATGCTGGCGGCCAATGGCTTGTCGGTCGTGGTGTCCGACGTACAGGCTGATGCCGTGCAGGCCGTGGTCAAGGAAATTGAGCAGGCCGGTGGCAAGGCCGTGGGCAATGTGGCGGACGTCACCCAGCCTGATCAAGTGAAAGCAGCCGTCGACTGCGCCATTGAGCATTTCGGGGCCTTGCACTTTGCCGTCAATAACGCCGGTGTGGGTGGGGATTCCGGCCCGGCTGGCGAAATGGACCTGGATGGCTGGCGTCGCCTGATCGACATTAATCTGAACGGCGTAGCCTATGGCCTGCGCTATCAGATCCCCGCCATTTTGGCGGCAGGGGGCGGCGCCATTGTGAATATGTCTTCCATCATGGGCCTGGTTGCCAATCCGACATTGCCCGGCTACAACGCGGCCAAGCATGGAGTCGTCGGCCTGAGCCGTTCTGCGGCTTTGGAGTATTCCTCCAAAGGCATACGCATCAATACCATCCACCCCGGTTATGTGGATACCCCCATTCTGTCGGGCTTTGATGAGGCGGCACGTGCTGCTTTGGTGGCCCAGCACCCGATTGGTCGTTTGGGTCATGCGGATGAAATCGCCCATGCCATTGCTTTCCTGCTTTCGGATGGTGCCAGCTTCATGACGGGCGCCTGCATGGTGGCCGATGGGGGCTATACCTCTATTTGAGTTGGGGGATCACGTCGCTGCGAGAACAAAATCAGTATTTCAATCCCAAATTAGCCAGCGAAAATCCGGGCCCCACTTTTACTGGGGCCTATTTTTAAGGAGTTCCACAATGAAGTATTCATTCTCTGGTCACTCTGCTTTGGTGACGGGTGCAACGTCAGGTATTGGCGCTGCAACCGCACGTGTGCTGGCTGCGAATGGTTTGTCTGTGGTGGTGTCCGGTAGAAATCGTAGTGCCCTGGAGGAGGTGGTCAAGGAGATCGAACAAGCGGGTGGCAAGGCGGTAGCCCAAGTAGCCGATGTGACCAAGCACGAGCAAGTGAAAGCCTTGGTGGATTGTGCCATTGAGCATTTCGGCGCTTTGCACTTTGCTGTCAATAATGCAGGCATTCTGGGCGGCTCCAAGCCGGTTGGGGAGATGGATCTGGATGATTGGCATCGCCTGATCGATACCAATCTGAATGGCGTAGCCTATGGCTTGCGCTATCAGATTCCGGCTATTTTGGCAGCGGGTGGTGGGGCGATTGTGAATATGTCGTCCATCATGGGCCTGGTGTCCAATGCCCGTTTGCCCGGCTATAACGCGGCTAAACATGGGGTAGTGGGGTTGAGCCGAGCCGCTGCGCTGGAATACTCCTCCAAAGGCATACGCATCAATACGATCCATCCCGGCTATGTGGATACGCCGATTCTGTCGGAATACGACGAGGCGGCGCGGGCTGATCTGGTGACTCAGCATCCTATTGGACGTTTGGGCCATTCTGACGAAATTGCCCATGCTATTGCCTTCCTGCTGTCGCAGGGGGCCAGCTTCATGACGGGAGCATGTCTGGTGGCGGACGGAGGCTATACCGCCCGTTAAGTGACAGGTTTGGCGGCTCTTTTTTGTGTTGGAGCCGCCATCCTGTGCTCAAAATATACTGATACTCGATACTCGATACTCGATACTCGATACTACTCGATACCCGATACCTGCTCCTTGGTCCTTGATGTAAAAAGGGTCGGTACCGCTACTCCAGCCTTATTTCACGCCAATAATCTTGATCGTGGTGATTGATACCGAGCCGGGCGGCACGCCTGTGTCGGCATGAGCTTCGGTGATAGGAATGTGGATTCTTGCAGAACCACCAATACCCAGCTGTTTGACGATATCTTGGAAAAGTGGCGGTAGATCCCTGGTCAGGCTGGTTTTGCTTTCCCTGGCCGCCAACACTTCACCCGTTCCTAGTTCTTCATCCAGCTCAAACAAGATATCGCTGCTAGCGGTGACCATGGGAGCCTTCCCCTTGCTCAAGATTTTGTAGACCACACCATCAGGCATTGTGACTGCTCCTTTTTCTGCCCCAGCCGCAGCAAGAACAGACTTGGCTTGCTTTTCGTTCTTGGACAGCATGGCTTGTTCCAATAACTTGTCTACGTTGGCCAGCTCCACAGAAATGATGCTGGAGGACAGTTGCAGGCGCTGGTCTATCTTGTCGCTGAAGCCTTGGGAGAAGGCTTGCAAGTCCAGTTTTTTGCCGATGGAGGCCAGCTTTTGCGTCTCGTGAGGCGCACTGTCCGCATACCAGGCACCGATGGCATAGCTAAGACGGATATCCGGCGAGGCAGCATCATTTACGATCATGCGCCTGGGCGTCCCGGCAGTGTCGGCCTTGCTGGCAGTAAGAGCCTGAGCGACCAATCGGTGCTGCAAATCCTGTTTCGCTTCTTTCAGACTATCAATTTCTTTCTTGAGTGTGGCGATTTCAGCCGCATTCGCGGCAAGCCGGTTGTTTTGTGACTGGCCATTGGACAGCTCCTGGCTTCGATCTCTTTGCAGGCTTTCCAGTTCTGAAGCCAAAGCATGCTTTTGGTTCAGCTCCTCTTCCAGACGCTGACTTAATTCCTTGATCCGCGCTTGATTCTGCTCCTGATCGATAGCAATGGGCGCCAGGACCACAGAGCCATCCGGCTCTGCCTGTAACTGCTGTAATTGCTGTTGTAGCTGGCTGTTCTGGTTTTCAGTATCCGACAGGCGCTGCTGCAAGGTGATCAACTGAGTGTTGGCTTGATGCAGTTCGTTCCGGAGCAAGGTGTGGCTTTTGTCCTCATCAGAATCGATAGCGAAAGAGGGGGCTGTGTTTAGTTGTATGGGATTTGGGGTGGATTGGGTGCGCGCAAGACCATCGCCAATGATGTTTTCCTGGGCCAGACGGTCCAGTAGTCCTGTTCCAACTGAGTGAGAGGCTTCATAGAAAATCAGCAAGGTGCAGCACAGGGCGGCGTTGAAGTACTTTTTCATAGCTTGTTCAGGGATTGAACGCGATCGACCATATTGGTATAGACGGCGTTATTGATCCGGATGCAAACCAGGGAAAGCATTTTGTTGACTTCGGTCAGCATGATTTCAGACGCATTTTCATCAATCAGGGATTCATTGGCTTTGTAAATGCCAAAGTTTTCATCAATGGTCTGCATCTGCTGTCGATATTTTTCATAGGAAACGGGGTCCAGCTCTTTCAGCGCGGCGAACTCTTGAAAGCACTTGTCTTCCTTGCTGGATACGGTGGATTCCTGGGCGGGCCGAATCGAGGGGGGAGTTTGGCAAGCGGAAAGAAAAAAGGCGACCAGAATGGCCGCGCCGGAAACAGCGAATCGCATAAACACCTCGAGACGTTCGACTATCTTTATTCAGGTTCTTTTATAGGGGACGAGCATTGGGTTCGAGCGTTGAAGCCAGGTTCGGCAATGCAGGCCTGTGTTGCCTGTGTTGGACGGTGAGGTCACTCAATGTGATTGCACTGCCTGAGTCTGTGCTGCACTGAAATTGGACCATGTGGATGCGGGCAAAAAATTAAGAACTATCTGATTTTCACGGCTTGCCTGACTGTTGGGGCGGGATGTAGATCAGCGACAGAAGCAGCAGCAACAGGCAGATGGAGGCAGACAGAATATTGGTGCCGCTCCAGCCTGCAAAGCTGAACAGAAAAGCGGGGGCAAAGGCACCCAGTGTGGCGCAGATGGAAACGCCCAGATCATTCAGGCCCTGTACTTCCAAAGCCTGCGGTTTGTCTTCCAGGCTGTTGCTCAGCAAGGCACTGCCGCCCACATAAGTGAAGTTCCAGCCTAATCCCAAAATCAGTAAAGACAGGCTAAGTGCTGTATAGCCGTGGGCCACGATATTGATCAGACTGCTAAGCAGCAAAAGTACGATGCCGCTGATGGCAATGGTTTTCAGACCAAACCTTTGGATCAGAATGCCGGTGAAAAAAGAGGGGGCAAACATGGCCAGAACGTGCCATTGAATGGCGGTACTGATGTCGGAGAAATGCACATGAAGGTGGGACATATGCATGGATGCCTGAATCATCAGCAGATTCATGATGCCGTAGCCTATGGCCGCAATGCAGATAGCAATGGCCAGAGTCTTGTTGTGCAGCACCAGCCCAAGTGTCTGGCCACGACTGGTTTTTTTGAGTGTGGTGCTCTGGACCGGCTTCACTTCCTTGATCAATAGATTCAGGAGTAGCGACACCCCAGCCAGTACGGTGAAGGCAGCATAGCAGGCGGCAAATTCCTGTCCGAAGCTGCTGGTTTTCAAACCCCGTATCAGCATCGGGCCAGACACGGCGGCAATCACCCCGCCAGCCACAACTAATGAAATGGCTCGTGGTTTCAAGGTGCTGTTCAGTCCGTCCGTGGCCGCAAAGCGATTGAAGTTGGCAAAGGCAATATAGGTTCCCAGCAGAGCGTGTGAGGCTACCAGCCAGGAAAACTGCTTCATTTCGATCGCCCAATAGCCCACCACCCCCGATGCAGCCAAAGGCAGACTTGCCAGCAGAAAGGATTTCTTACGACCTATGGCAGCCATCAATCTGGAGGCGGGCAGGGTAAAGAGCATCACGAACAGGAACTGAAAACCGTAGGGCACGGTGGATAACCAGGGCTCGGGAGCCAAACTGCCACCTACCAAAGCAGCCATGGTGACAGACATGACGGCAGTGGTCAGGTTGATGGATTGGGCCAGGAAGTAAAGGTAGGTTCTGTAAGGAAGGTGGGTGGCAGTCATGGTGCTACGTGGTGAGGGATATTGAGGCTGATCGTGCAGTCAGGAACAGCGGAAGTGTGATGCAACGCGTTCTGTATGTGCAGGAGAAAATGCTGGTCACGCCTGCACATGCTGGTGGGGATTTTGGCCCTGTCGGGGGCCCCTGTCTCGAACAGTCGGTGTACTATCCTGAAAACTGTTAGCTAATTTTTTCTAACAGTGTTTGGGGAGCAGGCAGGTATGGATTTTCACGAGCGTTTGAAGGACGCCATCCTCCAGGGCGAGTGGGCGGTAGGGCAGCAGTTACCTTCTATTCGCAAGATGATGGCAAGGGAGGGTTTGAGCCATCACACAGTCGTCAGTGCGTACACCCGTCTGGTGGGCGAGGGCATGCTGGAGGCCTTGCAAGGGCGCGGTTATTTTGTGGCCCGTTGGTCCGGTTTGAACGAGGACCTGCCCATCCTGCCTTCCGAGGCGTCGATGGACCCCTTGTTTAAGCTGCTGCAGGCCAAACCTGAACAGTGCAAGCTGGGCTGTGGCTGGTTGCCTTTGCCTTGGCGGGATACGGATGCGCTGGCCAAGGCCATACGCAAGACGGCACGCTCTGGACGTAGCGGTCTGGTGGAGTATGGCGATATTCATGGTTATTTGCCGCTACGCAAGCAGTTGTCCTTGTTGCTGCGTCAATCGACCTTGATTCAGGTTTCCCCTCAGCAGATTTTGACGACCCTGGGGGCGACGCAAGCCTTGGATCTGATCTCGCGCACGGTAATTCGTGTCGGGGATCATGTTCTGGTGGATGAGCCTTGCAGCAGCAATTTGATCAAGCTGATTCGTTTGTGTGGTGGGATACCTGTGGGGGTGCCTCGTCTGGCGGAGGGACCGGATGTAGTGGCGCTGGATCGTATTTTGCGGGCTCACAAAGTGCGGGCGTTTTTCTGCAATAGCACTTTTCATAATCCAACTGGCGCGGGCTTAAGTCCCAAGGTGGCTTTTGAAGTGGTAAAACGCGCAGCCGAACACGATTTTCTGATTGTGGAAGATGATGTGTATGGGGATTTCTTCCCCGGTGTGCGTCAGACCTTTGCTGGACTGGGGGATTTTGAGCATGTGGTTTATATAGGAAGTTTCTCCAAGTCGCTGTCGGCTTCTTTGCGGATCGGGTATCTGGCTTGCGGGCCGAAGTTGATGGAGTCCTTGCTGCGTCTGAAATTGCTGACCAGTGTGGCCGTACCGGGGTTTTGCGAGCGTTTTGTGAATACGATTCTGGCCGATGGTACCTATGCCAAGCACACGCAGGTGATTCAGCGCCAGTTGATGACGCACCAGCAAATTGCGCAAAAGGTGCTGAAGGAATATGGCTGGGAGTTTGAGGTGCAGGCGCAAGGTGGGATGTTCTTGTGGATTCGGCATCCGGATCTGCCGGATTTGGCGGACTTGATTCAACGGCTGGAGAGCAAAGGGGTTTTGCTGATGCCGGGAAGTGCGTTTGCCGTCAGCAAGGAGTTCAAGGACAGGACGCGATTGAATGTGGCGCATCTGATGCCTGAGGTGTTTGATTGTCTGGATGTAGGTGGGGGAGCTTGATTCTTGGCCAGTATCTGGTTTTTTTTGCCAAGACGCCCCTCAAGCCCGCCGTCCGGCCAATCGGCTGAGCCCTTGCCGGTGCTGCGCACCGGTGCCCTTGGCGTACCATTGCTCCGGGCGCGCCCTTAACTCCGGGGGTGACTGGTCCCCCGGACCAGTCACAAGCGCCCCCGTCAAACAGAAGGGCGCTTGTATCCCTGCGCAGTGGTTCGCCGGCGGCAAGGACTCTGACCCGCCGATTAGCCGGGCGGCGGGCTTGAAGGGCTTGGGAAATAAATAAAGAACAAGCCAGAGTGCCGGTGTGGCCTTCTGGCTTGTTAGTGTAAAAAACCGGCCCCGTCTGCCTATGCATACAGGTGGGGCCGGGGGTGGCTTAAGGCTTCAGAACGGGTTGGTGTCCTGCCAGGGGTTTCATCGATTCCACGGCGTAGGCTACGTTCAGGATGCGTGCTTCCTCAAAGGCAGGGCCGATGATTTGCAGGCCTACGGGCATGCCGTTGGAGATACCGGCGGGCACCGTGACGGCCGGCAGACCGGTCAGGTTGCTGGGGCCGGTAAAGCGGATGCCTTCGTCGATGAAGTCCAGCGTTTTTCCGTTGATGTTGACGGTATCCACGCCAATGTCCGGTACCTGGCAAGGCAGGGTGGGGGCGATGATGACGTCTACGTCGCTGAAGGTGCCGGTAAATTGCTGTTTCAGGGCGCGGCGTACTTGCTGGGCTTGCAGGTAGTCGATGCCGCTGAACAGTTCGCCCAGTTCAAACAGGAAGCGAATGTCACCGCCAAAGTCTTCTGGGCGTTTGATCAGGTCCTGGTGGTGGATGGTCGCCGCCTCGGTCAGGCTGACGGCCAACTCGGCCCATTCGGAGTAGCGCAGGGCAGGCACGTTCAGGGGGATGACTTTGGCGCCCTGTTTTTCCAGGTCGGCCAGGCGGTCGCGAATGACTTTTTCAATTCCCGAGTCGACGTTCTTGAAGAAGTAGTCTTCGATGATGCCGATGCGCAGACCTTTGACGTTGCCGTTCAGGGCGCTCAGGTAGGAGCCGGCAGGGACATTGGCGCAGGTCGGATCGTGGGGATCAAAACCGGCAATCACTTCCAGCATCGCGGCAGCGTCCGCTACGGTTTTGGACATGGGGCCAACGTGGTCCAGGGTCCAGGCCAGTGGGTATACGCCAAATTTACTGACGCGTCCGTGCGTGGGTTTCAGGCCCACAATCCCGCAAGCAGCCGACGGGATGCGAATGGAACCGGCTGTGTCAGTACCCAGCGTGTTGTAAGAGCTGTGGGAGGCAACGGCGGCGCCGGAGCCACCGCTGGAGCCGCCGGGGACACGATCAGGGTTCCAGGGGTTATGCACGGCACCAAAGTGCGGGTTGTTGTTGTCGATACCCCAGGCATATTCGTGCATGTTCAGCTTGCCGGTGAAGATTACCCCGGCATCGCGCAGCTTGGTGGCAACGGTGGCGTCGTCCTTGGAGACAAAGTCCTTGTGAATCTTGGAGGCCATGGTGGTGACCTCGTTCGCAAAGTAGATATTGTCTTTCAGCGCCAGAGGCACACCATGGAACACGCCCTTGTACTTGCCGGCCATGATGTCCTGTTCGGCTTGCTTGGCACTTTTTCTGGCCTGCTCGGCGGTGACGGAAATGTAGGCGTTGGTCTGTGGGTTCGACTTGTCGATGTAGGCCAGTAGGTTGTCGGTCACTTCGACAGGAGAAACAGCCTTGTTGCGCAGTTTGTCCGCCAGTTCAATGACGCTTAGCTCAAGCAATTCCTTATTCATGGTGATCCCCTCCGGCCAGGTGTTTGATAGCAAGGTCGGCATCGTCAATCGCAATACCTTCCAGATTGCCTTTCATGGCTTGAATCTCGCGCCATTTGGTCTCCAGCTTGGCCAGATGTTCGGGACTGGGGTGTATTCCTTTTGCAGCCAGGGTGTCTTTGACACTTACAGTCATTTGTCCTCTCCTTATCGTTTTCAAAACCGTGCATGCGCCAATGACGCGCACAAAAAAAGCCCCACCCCTGGTGACAGGGAGTGAGGCTTTATTGCCTGCATGTCGCTGGCAACGTTGGCAGCGCATGCATGTGTTTTGGCAGACTCAGATGTCTGCTTATTTAATCTACAAAATTCGTTGCCCGAAAAATACTAGGGTTTTCCTGCGGGGAGCTGACACCGTGCTGTGCCCTGGTCTTACGTTTATGCAGGCCTGAAAAGATGACCCTTAAACCAAGCTAAAGCTTCTTTGCTCGTGGAGCTTGTGAGCAACACTTTTCCTTTCAGAAAGTGCTTATAGGAATAGTCTGATTCGTTTTCTTTATAAAGTCTGCTGAAATTAATAAGCACTAAATAAAAGGAAAAGTAATGAAAATAAGAATTAATAAAAATATGGAAATATGGTCTCTATTTTATGTTGCGTATTTCTTGTTGTTTTAAGTTCGGAGGCCAAAGCACAAGGGACAGATAAGTGCTCGCAGAATCCTGCGTCACCTCCCTATTAATGGAAAGTGATTCCATCCGGCAATGAATTCTATGATGGCCAGGTTATTGCGACTGCATCAGTAAATGCATCTTTTTATTATGATGCGTCGGAGCCTACGGCCTATCTGGAGGGGGGAGGCAGGGGGGTACCGTACAGCCGTTTCGACGCTATCCCTATGCCGCAGACACCGGGTGTTGGTGTACGGATCACCTGGGCAGAGCATTGGGTCCATGGTGCTTACTCGTTCCAGCTTAAACAACAAAAACCGAAGGGAACGCGCCTGTCTGGTCCATATTGGTTTAACTTGCTATCGGGTTCTGCCCCTGGCTGGTTTGCCATGATTTATTATTTTGATTATGAAATTGTGGTAATAGATGCTAGTAAATATAAAGGTGGAAAACCGATTTTTACACAAGAAGCAAATGTTACCGCGACGGCGTATTCCAACCATAAAAATGGTGGCCTACGGGAATGTATTAATGGCACTTTTAATTTATTGGCTCCTTTAGTAAAAGACACCGCCGTTCCGGAGTTACCTAAACCTCCCGTTCCAACGTGTGCCTCTGCCACCGGTGACGGTCGCACAAGTGGCTCCTTATGGCAGCCATCGCAGCCAGGCAGTGACCGGCGAGTACCGTTTTGATCTAGTGGGCAGGCAATGTCCGTTGGGCACAAAAATCAGTGCTTACTTCACGGATACGCGCGCTCCGGCCGCTGACAACAACTATGTGAAGTCCTCGCATCCTTCGGTAGGCGTGCGTCTGTATCACCGCGACAGTGCCGATCCGATCAAGCTGGGGCCTGCACCCGGGGGCTCTACCATGCCATCGCGGCTGGCGGTGGTGGAAGGGCCTTCGACCAGCTCCATGAGTGATATGCACATGCCCATGACGGCTCAGTATGTGGCGATGCCTGAGGTAGACCTGACAAGTATCACGCCCGGCAGCTTGCAGGCCGAAGCCGTAGTGACATTTATGTACGACTAGGACTGGCTGGAGGACAGCTTGCCGCCTGTGCATAGATCGTGTTTTTCTGAGATCAGACTGTTTTCAGACTATTCCTAAGCCGGGAAGCAGCACGGAATTTTACGATTGGATTCATCAATGATGACTTGGAGACCGTGTTCTGGTCTGCCACGCCTGCTTCTTGTCTGCCGGGATCTTTCATGTTTGCTCCTTCTGCTTTTCAACTACCGTCCGGAAGTCTGCCGTTTCGCTCGACAGCAAGTCCTGCGCATCCAGGTCGGCGGCGCAGTGTCAGTGCGGCCTTGTGGGTCCCTGAAGCGATGGCATTGGCGCGTGCTCCAAAGAGTCAGGCCGAAATGGGCGGTGTCATGATCAGCCGTCAGGTACTGCTGGATGCCCTGCAGAAAGATCAGATTCAGGCCTGGCTGCAGCCTAAGGTTTCAGTGCAGTCGCAGCAGTTAGTGGCCTTGGAGGCTTTGGCTCGCTGGCGTCATCCGCAATGGGGGGGGGTTTCTCCGAATGTGTTTTTGCCTTGGTTTGGCAAGTATGGTTTGGAGGAGGCCTTGCTGATGCACATGCTGCAGGAGGTGCTGGGCTTGCAGGCCTATTGGCGCCGGCAGGATATGGTGATGCCGGTTGCGATTAACTTGCCCACTCATTTGCTTGATGACGCCAGTTTGCCCGATCGCCTGTTGGCTTGTGTGCAGGCCAAGCAAGGGCGTGCCAGCGATATCAGTTTTGAGCTGTTGGAGACCTCGGATACCCAAACCCCCTGTGCCTTGTTTATGGGGGCCTGTCGTCTGGTGTCGATGGGGTTTGGGCTTGCCCAGGATGATGCAGGCGTGGCTTACAGTTCGATGGAGCGCCTGGCAGCTGCGCCTTTCTCGGAGCTGAAGCTGGACCGGCATTTTGTGCACGGCTTGTCAGAGGATCGGGAACAGGCAGCCCAGGTGCAGAGCTGGATTGGGGCAGCCAAGCAACGAGGTTTACGCGTGACGGCAGAAGGTGTGGAAATGCAGTCTGATTTGGACGTGTTGCGACAAATGGGCTGTGATTATGCCCAAGGCTATTTATTCGCTAAACCCACACCCGCCTTTGAGCTGGATATGTGGATGCGTCAGCGTTGGGTGACATGAATCAAGCATGCACGGCCCTGCCTTGTGCGTATTCAGGAGAACAGGTTGTTCCGGGTACAGAACGCAATCAGGTCCTGGTTGTTATGCACGTTCAGTTTGCGCATGGCCGATGCTTTTTGGGCGCTGATAGTCTTGATGCTGCGGTTTAATTGTTCAGCAATGGCGCTGATGGAGTCTCCCATGGCAAACAGGCGCAGGACTTCAAATTCCCTTGGGCTCAGGGACTCCAGGCGTTCCTGTACCGAGCTGGTCAGCACGTCTTTGGGCGTATCTTGCTTGAAATTGGCCGGGTAGTACTTCACGCCCTGGCGCAACAAGTGCAGGGCGACCAGGACTTCAGAGAGCTCGTCCTGTTTGAGGACAACTCCTTGTACGCCAGCATCGTACAAAGAAGAAATAATCATGGGATTGGACACCATGGTCAGCACAATCAGTTTGACGTCGGGAAAGTGGCGCCGTAGATAAGAAATGAAGCGCATCCCGTCGCCATACTGCTCATCGCCGGGCATGGAGTAATCGGTAATGATGGTATCGGGCTGGTTTTTCTGCAGGTGCTCGACCAACTCCGAGGGGCTGGCAGCTACAGCCTCAACGCTCAGGTTGATATCGCGGCCCAGCAGCTCGCGTATCCCCATCAAAATCAATGGGTGATCGTCTGCAATGATGACGCGCAGTTTCTGAATGGCGGGCATTCGGGTTTCCTTGCCTGTTTTGCTAGACTTGTTCGATCAGCTCGCGTAGTGCCTGGCACACGGCAGCGGCTGTATGAACTTGTGTTTCAGTTTGTTGAGTATTTTGCCTGAAATTCTGTTCCAGTTCTTTCACTCTGTCCGCGATTTCATGCAGACCCATTACCACCAGAGCTCCAGCCATGCGATGCAGGACGGCCTGGCTTTGCGCCGCGTTTTGCTCTTGCAGGGCTTGTTCCAGGGTCTGTAAATCCTTGCTCATGGTGCTGCGGAAAATCTCCCGATAGCGTTTGGGCACAGGCGAGGTAGCTAACGATTCCAGCAGTCTGCTCAGGGTGGTTAGATTCATGGGCTTGACCAGGCATGCGTTCATGCCGCTTTGCGTACAGCGCTGGGCTTCGTCGCGCATGGCGTTGGCGGTAATGCCAATGATGGGTGCGTTCATGCCTTGTGCACGCAGATGGCGTGCCAACTCGTAGCCCGTCATATTGGGCATATTGACGTCTGTCAGCAGCAAATCATGGTTGTTGTCATCCCACAGACTCAAGGCCTCTTCGCCATCTTGAGCCAGGGTTACCTGATATCCCAAACGCTCCAGCTGTTCACGCAAGGTCGCCTGATTGAGCGGGTTGTCTTCAGCGACCAACACATGCAGGCCAGGGCGGCTGGGGGGCTTGATCGCTGTTTTGGCGGGTGGCGTGGACCCCAGGATTTGTGACGGCGTGGCATGTTGTTGTGCCTGCCAGCGCTCCAGAGAACGAGCGATGCTTTCGGGACTGGTGCCATCCGCCTCGGGCAAGGTACTACTGCCATCGCGTGCCGAGACACTGAGGTAGGGGCCGAGCCAATGAGGTACCGGCTGGCTGCCGGGCATCATCACATCCAGCAATATCTCTTCGGCCTGGCCTGTCAGGGAGTCGCTGGGCAGCAGCGTTTGTGCCTGAGCATTCCAGCGGATCAGCCAACTGCAGATCGACTCGGACAATTCGGCATGGGGTGTTCGCACATGCAGCTTCATGCCATTCAGATTCGGGGCAGGGAGGGCTCCGGCCTCTGTGGGCCCTATGTCCAGGTTTAGCGTAAAGGAGAAACTGCTGCCCAAGCCTGGCTCGCTGGTGAGTTGAATCTGACTGTTCATCAGTTCGGCCAGACGGGCACAGATGGACAGCCCCAGGCCTGCTCCGCGTATGGTGTGCTCGCCCGCGTGGGCGACGTAGAAGGGGGTAAATAGCTTGTCCTGTCGTTCGTGCTCGATGCCCACGCCACTATCAGCTACCTGAAACAATACTTGCGCTTTGCCCTGGACAACCTGCTCAAGACGTAGCCGCACAATAATGTGGCCAGCCTGGGTGAACTTGACGGCATTGCTGATCAGATTGCTCAATATCTGGCGTATGTGCAACGGATCGCCCAGGACGCAACGGGGCACATCCGGGTCTACATGGCAAAACAGCAGCAGATTTTTTTGCTGCGCCATGGCGGTATAAGTGGCGGTGCAATCCTGGACCAGAGCAACCGGGTCCAGGGGGACAGACTGTACATGTGTCTGGCCCGCTTCAATCCGGCTGATATCCAGAATGTCGCTGATGATTTGCAACAACTGGCGCGAGGCCCCTTGAATTCGGTCCACTTGTTGATGTTGCTGGCTATTCAGCTCCGTCATGGACAGCAATTCCAAAGAGCCCAAAACCCCATACAGGGGAGTGCGGATTTCATGGCTCATGGTGGCCAGAAAAGCAGACTTGGCGGTACTGGCTTCATCGGCGGCGGCGCGAGCGCGCTCCAGTTCGCGCTGGATTTCTTCTTGTGCCGTCAGGTCCATCAATACACACAGCAACACATCCTGCTCGTGATAGCGGCTGGGTGCGCAGGCCAAATGCAGGCTGCGGCCATCTGCCAAATCTACTTTGCCCTCGGTCGCTTGCGGTCCTTCTTGCTGCAGCTCGTCCAGGGCTAAGGCCAGAGGAGCTTTCTCAGGCAAATTATCTCCGGCATCCAGTCCCAGCCATTCCAGTGCCTGGGCATTGCCAAAAATAATCTGCCGCTTTTCTTTGCTGATGACGCACAGGGCTACCGGCGAGGTATCGATGATGCTGCGGTTAAAGTCCCGGCTTTCCAGCAGCGCTCGTTGGGCCTGGCGAGCTGGTTCCACTACGCGGCGTCCGTACCAGCGCGCATAGGCCACGCCGCCAAGCAAACTCAACAATAAGAATGCCACGGTGCCCAAGGGCACCCAGGTGCTGTTCAGCAACTGGCTGGGGCTGATCAGGTAGCGCCCTGTCCAGGTGCCGGAAGGGTCGCGTACTTGAAAGGCCAGGCCCTGCAGGCTGATGCTGAAACCGTCGTGCTGCAAGTTCGGGGAGTCGTTTTTACCGATCAGCAAGCCCTGGTCGGCATGGTGCAGCCAGAACCGATAGCCGACAGGCGCTTCGGATTGATTGAAAAATTCACGCAACCTGCCCTTGTCAAACAGACTCATGGCCTGGAATCGGGCAGGGTCTGCACCCGGTACGGGCAGGCCGGGCAAGGCAATCGGGATGATGCCCAGCATATGCAAAGGGTGGTCGGGCAAGGAAACCCATTTCACGGGCTGCGGGCCGGGTAAGGGTGTGCTTGAGGGTTGAATATGTTCGCGTGCTTCCTTGTGCGAGGCAATGGGCAAGACCGTATCCGTGCGGGAGGACTCCAGCTCCGGAATGCTCAGGCTGTCCTCCATGTCGGGATGGAACAGGAACAAGTAGCCGGAAGGAAAATAGGATCTGGCCCAAAAGGAGGCAAAACTGTCGGCCAGATCGGCACCCAAGGTTCCGTAGGCCTCTTTGGGGGCACGGCAATGCTGCTCGCAAATCATGGAAAAGGAGACACTGGCGGTGGGTCGCCAGATATTGACGGAGCGGCCGCTTTCTACCGGCGGCGGTTCCGGCTCTGGCCCTGCCTGCAGTTTGGCAGCATCAGCCTTGAGCTGCGCTAAAAATCGTTCCTGTTCGTGGATATAAGCTACCGTCACGGCGAAATCAGATTTCAGACGATGGCGCTCCTGGCTGAAAAAATGCTGCCCGCCTACGAGCAGAGCGCCCAGCAAAATGAAGGAGACAGGAATAACGCTGAGCAATAGCCGTGTGTGTCCACGCGAGCGCCGCGTCATACGATTAAAAGGTGAGTTGGCCATGGTTCTCCGTGAGGTCGCCGTGTTGGGCAATTCCTGCCGTATCATACCGTCCCGCGCCGTGGTCACGACGCAGCAATTGCAGATGGTCGGATAGGTCTAGAGAGTCGCAGGCTGCAGGCTGTCGCGCAAGGCGGCCATGGGCAGAGGTTTGATCAGCAGGGCATCCATGCCTGCGGCGGACCATTCTTTGTCTTTGTCCAGAATGGCATTGGCGGTAATGCCAATAATGCGTCCCTGGTAGCCTTCCGCACGCAGGGCGCGGGCCAGAGAGTAGCCATCCATGCCGGGCATGAACAGGTCGGTAAACACAATATCAAAGCGATCTTTGTTGGCCAGGGTCAAGGCGGCTTCGCCACTGGCTTCCAGATGGGTGGTGCAGCCCAACAAGGTCAATTGCTCCTGAAGAATCTGCCGATTTACCGGGTTGTCGTCCACCACCAGTACACGTTGCGTGCGTAAGGATGGATTTAACGCTTCCTCGGCTGGTTGGCGGGCGCAATCCAGCGCTTGAGCCTGCTGCACCGCTTGCATGATGTGCTCCATAGCGGTCGAGGCAGTGTAGAAATGGTCCGGGTTATTGGCTTGAGTGCTCAGGGTCTGGATATTGGGTTGAACCGTCACCTGGCGGCCTGTCCACTCTGCTGTGCTGGTGGCAAAAGACGGCCAGCTATGCACCAGGACTGTGCCCGGTTTGGCAGCTTGACCGGTGTAGGGCAAGGCATAGGCACCCCAATGACGGAGCCATTTGCTGACGTTGGAGACGATTTCCGGAATGTCTCCAGTAACATAGACGGGGCGGAACGCCAATTTGGACTCGGGAGTCGGAGCTGTGCCGGCCGGGGAGGCCACAGGCAGAATCACTTCGAACGTGATACTGGTGCCCAGGCCCGGTTCACTGACCACGGACAGAGTGCCGCCCATCAGGCTGGCCAGGCGCTGACAAATGGGCAAGCCCAGACCCGTGCCAGGCTGCTTGTTGGCACCACCTTCGTTAAGACTGAAATAGGGCAGGAACAGTTTGGGTAAAACCTCTGCACTGATGCCCTGTCCGGAGTCCGTAATCTGAAAACGCAAGGCCAGACGGTTACCGGGCTGGGGCTCGGTATGCAAACGAAGCACCACATGACCGGACGTGGTGAACTTGATGGCATTGCTGACCAGGTTGCTCAGAATCTGGCGAATTTTCAGAGAGTCTCCAATGATGGGGACTAAAGCCCTGACAGGGGTGATGGAATACAGCAGCAAGCCCTTGTTCTGCGCGGTGGCAGCAAATGCCGCAATAATTTCATCTACCTGCTCCTGCGCACAGAACTCACGCGGCTCCAGGCTGACATGGCCCGCTTCAATACGGGACAAGTCCAGCGACTCACCCACTACCCGGAACAGCGTTTCGGCCGAGCGGCGCAAGGTGTCCAGATAGGGCGATGGGTGCTGCTGGTTTTCGGACAGCGACAGCAGTTCCAGCGTACCCAGAATTCCGTAAAGGGGCGTGCGGATTTCATGACTCATGGTGGTCAGGAATTGAGTCTTGGCGATATTGGCATTCTCGGCCAGTTGGCGAGAGTGGCGCAGGGCCGCTTCCTCGGCTTTTTCAGTGGTGACGTCAATAATGGAGCACAGGGCAGCCCGATTGCCACGGTAGTTCAGGCTGATGGCATGCACACGCACGCTGCGGCCATCTTTCAGCGTGATGTCGGTACAGGCGCTTTGATCGTGCTCACCTGGCAAACGTGTGCGCCATTGCTCATCATCTTGCATCCAGGTGCGTGCCTGCAGGTTTTCCTGAAAAACCACCTCACCTTGGGCGTCGACCAAGGCCAGGCCGACAGGGGCCATGGCGACCAGTTTGCGATTCAATGACACGCTATCGACCAGACTTTGTTGCTGCTTGCGGGCAGGCAGCAGCAAGCGACGCCGGATCAGGCAGGCGCCGACCAGGACAACGGTGGTAAAGACCGTGAGGGTGAGCAAAGCAGTGATCAAGGCGTTGCGACCGTCGTGCAGTAACTGCCTGGTTGGCAAGGCGTAGAGCACTCGCAGCCCGCCTGTTCCAATGGATTTGCTCAGGATGATGTGTTTGGGCCAGCCTTTGCCGTCAAAACCAAAATAGTCCTGTTGAACCCAGCGCAACTCTGACGCATCGGGCGGGGAGCTGCTGTACAAGACAGCTTGCCCGCGTATATCGAACAAGATGTATTCCGTGCCGGGTGGTGGTGGCGTCAGGGTCAGGGCACGGTCGATATTGTTCAACTCAAGGCCTAACCAGGCTCCTTGGCGATCTTCCCGGTCTATCGGTGTGTAAGCCACCAGTTGAGAGAGAGTGTCATTGTCCTGATGTAACCAGAGCACAGGAACTTGACGGGCGTGGGGTTTTTTATTGATGGTGCTAAGGCGTCTGGCCAGCGTATCCACCTGTGGTTCCCAGAACAGACGCTGACCATCGCGCTCCAGACGGTAGTCCCGGGCAGGATCCAGCTCGCTGTATCGCAAGGTGCCTGTGCGATGGATGGCATTCCAATGGCGGCGTGTCAGTAAAAAGACGTAGTGATCGGCTGAGCCATTGTTCGGGGTGTCGAGCGTTTCCAGGTTTTGTCTATTGGACGAGAGCTGCACGGTGTCGGGAGAAACCGCTGCTGCGGCCACGGCGCGCAGCAGGACCTCACGCTGGTCAAAAAATAATTGGGCGTGGTCGGCAGCACCGTTCAGTTGCCGACGGTACTCGGAAATCAGGTGCGTAGCCGATGCATACAGATATGCCCCGGTGCCCAAGGAGGCACACAGGATAAGGATTAAGGACAAGGCACCCAGCAAGACGCTGGGAAAGCGAGGAACCTGCATGCAGGGCAGGTTCTCTCGCATGGGGCTGCCTCTTAGCTGAACGGGCTTCATACTGTTCCGTCCTGGCTTGCGCCTTGTTTGGCCAGATCGCCGGGCAGCATGGGATCGGGTTCACGCTTGACACAGTTCAGGCGAAGCAATTGATAGTTCAGGCTTTCGGCTTGTTCGGCCAGCTCGTAGCGGGCGCGACACAGCTGACCATTACGGCTGATATCCAGATAGCCGCGCATTTGTTCAGGGGAGACCATGGTCAGGATACGGCCACGCGGGTCGGTCATGCCCAGTTGCTGGCCGGCGGCATCCCGCACCATGGCGCCAAAGGGCAACGCTGCACCTTGCTCATCGCGCAATTCAAACTGTACGCGGTAACCGACTTCGGCCTTGAAAGTAGCCAGGGCAACCGCACCGCGGGTAGGGACGATTTGCTGCACGGCGTTGTCGAATTCGGCATTGCGCGGGGCGTTGCGTGTATCCAGGCTGACGTGGTTGCTGCGGTAGGGGGTGGCATTGGGGATGATGGCGTAGCCGTTCGAGCCGGTCTTGACACCGGCGTGGCTGGATACGCCTACCCCGGCTACAGGCGGCTCGACTTTGGCCAGCATGATGGTCTCGCCCAGCGCCTGCCCCAGGTTTACCCCACCGCTATGCGCGACAAGCGAACCATTGGCCGAGAAATTGCCGGAGCTGTGCTGACTACCATAGGAGTAGCCGGCATTCATGCGGGCAAAAGAGCTTGCTGTTCCCACGTTGACCGAGGCGCTGCTTTCACCGGTAGCACTGCGGCCACCAGCGACGGCGTAGCTGATCTCGCGCTCGGTAGGCAGCAGGCCGCTGGCACCGGCCTGGACAGCATTGCCACTATTGTCGTGGCTGACCGTGGTGAAGCTTTGCGGTGCATTTTGTCCGCTGCCCAGAGGAATGCTCAGAGTCAGCATGACCGCGTTGTCGTGCGAGCGCGAAGGACCAAAGGAAGACTGCAGGTTGCGGGTACGGGTGTACGACAGGTTGTAGTTCACCTTGCCGATATGGTTGCTGTAGCCCACCGACAAGCTGTTGGAGGAGTTGTTCTCCCAGTTCTTGTTGTAGGAAGCGCTCAGGTACAGATTGCCACCGCCTACGGGTTGGCTGATATTGGCATCGATGCGCTGGCGCGAGTCACGTTGACCGTACAGGCGCAAGTGCGCTGGCGCCTCAGTAGCGGTGACGTGATCGGACAGGGTGCGATAGCCACGGCTCAAGTCGTGACGCATATTGATGGACACGTTCGAGCCGGTAGCCTCGATGAACTTGTTGTAACGCAGGTTCATGCTGGTGCCCTGGGATTGCTGGCCCTGGACACGACTGGTGGAGCGGGTCGCATCCAGCGAGACCGCACCCAACTGGGTGTTCATGCCGACCCCCAGGGAATAGGCATTGAAGTCTTTGGACACCTGCACCCCGGCGGCCAGGGTGGTGTTGGCGCTGACGCCATACAGCATGGAGCCGCTGACAAAGTGGGGACGCTCCTGCATTTCGTCGTTCAGGCGCAGTTGACCGGCGGCGATGTCATAGCTCAGGCGGCCTTCACGCACCATCAAGGGCGGTGCAGAGAATGCCTGGCGCAAGATGCGACGCGAACCATCGGCTTCGATAATGGTGATTTCCAGATCACCGTTCGAGCCCGAGGGCGCCAGGTCACTGATGGCGAAAGGACCGGGGGCGACGTTGGTGGTGTAGATCACATAGCCGTTCTGGCGTACTTCCACCGTGGCATTGCTTTCGGCCGTGCCACGGATAACCGGCGCGTAGCCCTGCTCGCTGTCGGGGCGCATGGCCTCGTCCGAGAGCATCTGCACACCCATAAAGCGCACACTGTCAAACAGGGGCGAGCGGGTATACGTCTGCCCGGCCAGCAACTGGCTTTTCAGGGACACGATATTGCGCTGGGCATACGTGTTCTGGCTGGTAAAGGAGCTGGAACGATTGGTGCCCGAGGTGTAGTAGGAGTTGTTGCGTATGCGCCAGGGGCCGATGTTCACACCCAGGCGCAGGTCTGCACTCAGGTGGTTGGTGGCGGACATGCCTTTGCTTTGATCGCGGCGCACATTGACACCGTAGTTCACAAAGGCAGCTGTCTGGCCTTCGTCCCACAAAGAAGGATCAACATAACCGCGTTTGCTGGGGCTCAGGTAGATCTGCGGGATGCTCAGCAGCAGACGCAATTGGGCACTTTCGTAGACCACCGTGGCGTCGGGCACAATTTCAGGCAGACGCAAACAGGCGGACTCGGCCGACACGGTAGCGGGCAATTTGCTCAGATCAATCCCGATCTGCTCGAGCATCTCCTGGTCAAAGCAGGGCTCGTTTTCGTCCGTACGCGGGTTGCGTTTGAAGGTGATGTCGCGTCGTCCGGTACGCTGCTGGTTCACGTACAGGTCCACGCGCTGTACGCCTTCAGCGACGTTGCTACTCGAGAGCAGGGTGCGCAAGTCGGCGGTGGAGGCCTTGCCTTGCAGGAAGGCCATGTTAAATGCCATGGAATCGCCGCTATCCAGAGCAGCAACTTGTACGGGCTCTGCCTTGTTTTCTTCGGGAGCGGGCACGGTAACGGAGGCGGTCGTCTGAGCCTGGGCAGCACAAGCTGCAAATACCATGCAGGGCAGCAAGGCAATCCGCAACGCGGCCAGTGGCTGGCGGCTGATGGGATAAATGCGATGGCAGAACAGATGGTTTTTTGTGAACATGACTCTGCACCCAGGGTGCGTGATTGACGATTTGAAGACGTGCAAAGGGCTCCTGCTACTGGCCGGGTGCCAGTAGCCGAAAGGGTCAGACGTGAGAAGCGGGGAGTGGGCGGCGGGTCGTGCCGCCGGCTTACGGAGTGTCCGAGCTCAAGGCGCGGGCCTGAACTTTGCTTTGGCCGTTCAGGCGAACTTCATAGGGATCGGCGCTGCCGTAGTCGCTGATCGCACGAAACTGCAAGGTGTCTTGTGCTCCGGAGCGACCCAAGGGCAAGTGGCGGGTCTGGCCAGGGGCAATCATGCCGGGGTCTTCCATTTCCTGGCCCTTGGCAGTGCGCAAGGTGGACATGGACACGTGGTAAGCGCTGGGGTTGTGGATCTCCAGCATAGGTGCGCCCTGAGCATTGACCACGGACCACTGCAAATCGGCAGGGGCCTGGGCGGCCGAACCGGGCAAGCCGTCAGGACGGAAAAATAATTTGATGCGTTGGCGAATGGCTATCTGCAGCTGATTGTCTCCGGGATTTTGTTGCGGGATTTCCTGGATGTTCAGCCAGAGCACGGTTTCGCGGTCACGAGGCAGGCCCTGGTCACCACCGGCATAGAGCACACGCATCACTTGCTGGCCGTTAGGGGCAACTTTGACCAGTGCAGGGGTAATCGCAAAGGGAAGTTCTGCCTGATCGTGATCGGTATTCGTTTCCAGCCAGGACTGAACCAGGATGGGCGAATTGTCGTTGCGAACCACAATGGACGCTTCTTGCTGCTTCTCGGGCAGGATCAGGCGGGTACCGCTCAAGGAGATGGATGCCTGGGCCTGGTTGCTCAATAGCGCAGCGCTCAGGGCCAGACATCCAAAAGCCAGTTTCTTGAAAGTTAAGATGGACATGGTTCATTCTCCTTAAGGGGTTAGTTCTGGCGAAAGGGATCACCCTTCGCCAGAGGTTCAGGCAGCCTTATTCGTAAGACAGCTCGTAGGCAACGGTCGCGTTGGCTTGGCCACCGACAACATCAGCAACTTCAGCACCGGCCTTGCGGGTGTAGTAGGCGGTCAGAGGAATGTTGATGGAGCCGTCAACGTAAGGAGCTTCCAGCTTGGCGGTGCCGCTGGTGAAGTCCAGAATGGTTTGGTCGCTGACCAGCATGATCTGCACGTTCTGGGCGCCACCAGTGACAGCAATACCCTTGCCGGAGGTGGCGGTAGGAGCCAGCTTCAGCTCAACTTTGGTGCCGGTGGCACATTCGATCTGCATATCGATGTTCTTGGAGATCGAGGTGATGCCGCCTGCGGAGGTAGCGGGCGTGGCTTCCGTGCCCAGAGTCTTGGCCGACACAGGGCCCATATCGACCAGCATGTTGGCACCGGAGCTGGAAGCACCAGGAGAGCGCACGGTACAACTGTCAGCGTTGATGCTGCCTACAAAGTTGATGTTGCCGCGGGCAGCAGTCGTGAGCTCGGCTTGGGCACCGGTAGCAGCAAAAGCGGAAAGGATAGTGAGGCCGAAAAGGATCTTTTTCATGATTGATTTGACTTCCGATTGTTGGACAAACGAAGCAACCTTGTTGTACGCCTTGGGGCGCTCTAAGGTTCCCAGGAGTGTGCTCTGTTTGGGCACAATTGAAGTTTAGGAAATCAATCGGGGAAAAGATTTAGGACTATTCTTAAAATTCAGTCCTATTAATTGAGAATGTTTTTTTTAATTGTTTTTTTCTGTCAAGTGGCTTGTTTGCTTGGTTTGCAATTCTTGACGATTAAGCTTGATTGGGTTTGAGTATCAATTAAGAGCGGAAAAATAACTCTAGGAATAATCTTAAATAATTGAATGGACCGTGCTTTTAAAATTTCATCATTAATTGGCTCGGCGCCGGGCCGAAAACGAGTTTTGATGAATAAGGAGCGCGATATGCGGAACTATCTATTCAAGAAGCAGAAGTTATCCCGTCAGTGGTTCGCGTGGACTAAAGCGCTGATATTCCCCCTTGTCTTGCTGATGGGGGTAGACCAGGCTCAAGCGCAGTCAACGAGCTGTTTCAGGTCCCGAGACCTGACGGCCCGCTCAAGCTGGAGCATGGCCCCTAGCGGTACCGTATTTAAAAATGGCGATATTGTGGGGCGTACGTCTGCCTATGCTGAGTACTACCTGCCCCTTGCCCATGGCGAAACAGTGTATGTCCATGCAAGCGGGCAGAGAGTGGATAATCCTTATCAAGCAGTTCCCTTGAGCGGGATGCCAGGCTTGGGTTTGGTCGTTCGCTGGGCGGGGTACGCCTCCACCGTCTCTTTGACGCCAGTCGGATCAAATGCTCCGCAGGGGACGATTATTTCCAGTAGCGCGTGGATTCCCGTTCTACAAGCGCGAACCACGGCCAGTTACACGCTGGCCCAGTTCTATAGTTTTGAACTGGTGGTTATTGATGACAAGGTATATAAGGGTGGCAAACTGACTTTTACTGAAGCCAATAAAGTCTTTGTTATGACATCCAATCAAAAGGGCACGGCGAATGCACAGCTTTGTATTAATGGGTTCGTGGATCCCATGGCGGCGTTGACCGGCACCGTGCAAGTGCCCGAGTTGCCCAAACCTGCCTTGCCCAGCTGTAAATTCTCGACCAGTACCTTGACTCAAAATGTGGTTCTGGGGCCAGTTGATCCCGGTCAGATTGTGCCTGCAGGTGCAAGTCGCTCTTCAGGTGCGTCAGGGCAAGCCCATTTCTTGATTGAGGGAACGGGTTGTACCAAAGACACCAAACTGAATATCTATTTCACCGACACCAGGGACAGTGCAACGAATAAAAATTATTTGCTCTCAAGCAATCCGGCAGTCGGGATACGTTTGTTTCATCGCGGTGAATCTGACCCCCTGCCTTTTGGTCCTGCGCCTTCAGGCTCCTGGGTGCCGTCGCGTTATGCGCCCTCTGTAGGGCCGGCTCTGACGGATGGCGCTGTACTGTCTACCGGTTTTACCGCTCAGTATGTACGGCTTCCCAATAAAACTGAATCAGATGTCAGACCGGGGCCTTTGGAAGCGGCTGCAACTTTTGTGATTGTGTATCCCTGATAAGCAGGAAGAAAAAAGCGGAGCCAAGGGGCTCCGCTTTTTTTATTTGCTGACGGCGGGTTCCTGCCAACGTAAATAGGCATTGCGGGTTTGGGTGGACACGGACTCCAGCACCTTTTGATGTGTCACCTTATGGCGTGCCAGCAGGCGTGCATCTGCCACTGTTCGGGATTTGCAGAACCAGTGGCAGCTGTGTTGAAACAGGTACAGCTCGGCGGACAGATGAAAGGCCCGGCTTTTTGGGTCCAGCTGTTCGGGGTTGTCCACCATATGACGCAGCCCGGCAGCATGAATCTGCAATAGCTGGCGGAAGTCGCGCGTCATGGAGGGGATGATGCGTTCGGCATAGGGCACGCAAAAGGGCAGCATGCCTACTCGGGTGTTTTCTGCTGGTTCTTTTTGCAGAAGGTCGGCCAGGGATTGAATCTGGGTGGCTACCGCGTTTTCGGTCTGGGCAAACATCTCCAACACCTGCAGTTGGCGTGAGGGGTCTTGTTCGCCAATCGCGCGGGTATAGCCTTCCGTCAGCGTTTCCATATGGCGTTCCAGCTGGAAGCTGCTCAAGTGGCGACCCAGCAAGATAATGCGTCCGCGTTGATACCGTGCCCGCACAAAGTGCAGGGCTATTGCGGCGACCAGAAGAAGAATTACTGTGTCCATCATCCGTGTTTCCGTGCAGGGCCAGGCACCTTGTTGTTTTCTGCTGCAGCGCCAAGCCTGGCTATAAAAATCTCGGCTGCCAAATAGCAGCTGGCCATTGTATCCCGCCATTCTTTATTCTTGTTTTCATTCTTGTCGGGGATTGCTACCAGTGAAGCCAGGGGGAGTGCATGGACAGGAGTCGCTAAAGGAGGGGGCAGTCCCCCCGAGCAGCCCCCAAGCTTGAAGACGAATTCAACCTTGGGGAACCACGTATGTGTGGGCTGCGTCCTCCAGGTAGAACGCAGCCCTTGGTGCAAGGGCTGACTATAGGAGGTCTGGTGTCCTGGTTGCAGCTGGATTCCAAGCTGCAATAGGCTCTGTTCTCAAGCTTTTCCAGCGGCTGGCAGGGCGGGGCTGCCGGATGCTCGTGCCTGCTCCTGACTGATCTGACGCACTACCAGCAGCATGCACAAGGCCGAAACAATAATGCAGGGAATTGCCGAGCTGATGACGCCAGCGGCTCCATATCCCTGGCTAAGCAACATGCCTGCAATGGTTGGACCCAGCGTTGCGCCGATGCGGCCAACGGCTGCAGCGGTACCGACGCCTGTAGCACGCACGGAAGTAGGATAGACAATACCGCCAAAGGCATACAACACGCCCTGGCAACCAATCACAAACGCACCTGTCAGTGCGGCGGCCCAATACATTTGCTCCAGGCCCGCTGCTCCGTTCAGACTTAACAGGCCAGCCAGAATACCGCCGTACATCAGCGTAATGACCAGGGCCTTCTTCCAGCGGTCGGTCAGATAGCCCAACAGGACCGTGCCCACGGTTGCGCTGACCATGAACCAGAATTGGGCTGTGCTGCCTTGCTTGCGGCTAAAGCCCAGTTCCTGGAACAAGGAAGGAAGCCAGCTCAGCATCAGGTAGACCACCATCAAGGTGAAAAAATAGCTGACCCACAAGAGCAGCGTGCGAGTGGCCAGCCCATTGCTGAACAAATCCTGGAAGCGTCCTTGAACGACAGCAGGGCTTTGTCGTGCCTGCAGGAACTCGCGTGATTCGGGCAGGAACCACACCATGACGGGAATAACCAGCAGAGGGAGCAGGCCGCCCAGATAGAAGATGTTTTTCCAGTTTTCACCAAAGTTGGAGGCGGCGACCAGGGACAGAATGGCGGCTCCAACAGGCATGCCCGCATACATCATGCCCACTGCACGGGCACGGTGTTCCGGTTTGACGGATTCGGCAGCCAGAGTAATCAGATTGGGCATGGCTGCGCCCAGACCGGCCCCAGCCAGAAAGCGCACCATCAACAGGATGGCCAGGCTGTTGACCCAGGCAGTGAACAGGGTAAACAGGGCAAAGACCGCTACAGAGGCAATCAGCACGGCCTTGCGACCGTATTTATCTGCCCAGCGCCCGCCCATCAGCGAACCGGGTAGCAGTCCCAGAATGCCCGCACTTAGAAAATAACCTTGGTAGGTTTTATCCAGACCAAACTCTGTTGCTACGCCTTTCACGGCAATACCAGCAGCCTGTATGTCCATGCCTTCGATAACGGCGATCAGAAAGCAGATCGCCACGGTGATGACCGCATGTCTGCGGCCGTGGGTATGTGTCATTGCTATGTCTCCTCGGTTGACCGGGACGTTTTTCTTGTTGCTTCTGCCCCCTGCCCGCCCCGAATTCAGGGTGCAGAAACCCGCTCACTGCGCGGCAAGGCAGCGCTGAGCGGGGGTAGAACTTTTTTTAGAGTCTCGGAATCAAGCTGTGGCGCCTTGGCGCTGCAGCAAGTCCAGCGCCACGTCCACAATCATGTCTTCCTGTCCGCCCACCATGCGGCGTTTGCCCAGCTCGACCAGAATGTCCACGACTTTCAGCCCGTACTTGTTGGCTGCGGCTTCGCTGTGGCGCAAGAAACTGCTGTAGACACCGGCGTAACCCAGGGCCAGGGTTTCACGGTCCACACGGACCGGGCGATCCTGCAGCGGGCGCACAATGTCGTCGGCGGCATCCATCAGGGTGTACAGATCGGTGCCATGGTTCCAGCCCATGCGCTCGGCAGCCGCAATAAAGACTTCCAGCGGTGCATTGCCGGCACCGGCGCCCATGCCTGCCAGGCTGGCATCAATGCGGTCGCAGCCTTCTTCAACGGCCACAATGCTGTTTGCCACGCCCAGGGACAGGTTGTGGTGGGCGTGAATGCCGGTCTGGGTTTCAGGCTTGAGTACATCCTTGAAGGCCCGGAAGCGTTCGCGCACATCGTTCATGTTCAAGGCACCGCCCGAGTCCACCACATAGCAGCAGGTTGCCCCGTAGCTTTCCATCAGCTTGGCCTGTTCGGCCAGATGCTGCGGACTGGTCATGTGGCTCATCATCAAAAAGCCGGCGGCATCCATGCCCAGCGAGCGGGCGTATTCGATGTACTGCTTGCTGACGTCCGCTTCCGTACAGTGCGTGGCAACGCGTACGATGCGTGCGCCGGCGTCGTAGGCGGCTTTCAGATCATGAATGGTGCCAATGCCCGGCAGCAGCAAGGTGGCAATCTTGGCGTGCTGCACGACCGAGGCCACTGCCTCGATCCACTCCAGATCAGAGTGCGCCCCAAAGCCGTAGTTGAAGCTGGAGCCGCACAGCCCGTCGCCGTGGGCCACTTCAATCGAGTCCACCTTGGCCTGGTCCAGGGCACGGGCAATGTCGATGGCGTTCTGCACGCTGTACTGGTGACGCACGGCGTGGCTGCCGTCGCGCAAGGTCACATCGGAAATAAAAAGCTTTTTTTGTGAGTCGTGTGCCATGTTCGTGTCCTTGCTAATCATGCGGCCTGCGTCAGCAAGCGGGTTTGTGCCAGACGCTCGGCACAGGCCAGGGCGGTGCTGGTCATGATGTCCAGATTGCCTGCGTAAGCGGGCAGATAATGGGCCGCACCTTCTACCTCGATAAAGACCGACGTTTTCAGACCGGAGCGCAAGCCCAGACCAGGTACATTGATGGGCTGGTCTTCCCGGATCAGGTCAAATTGCACTTTTTGCTTGAGGCGATAGCCGGGCACATAGGCCTGAACCTGGGCTGCCATAGCTTCAACCGATTGCTCGATTTCAGCCTCTTTGCCCGGATCCGTCAGGGTGTAGATGGTGTCGCGCATCAGGAGCGGGGGCTCGGCCGGGTTCAGCACAATAATGGCTTTGCCTACCTGTGCGCCGCCTACCACTTGCATGGCTTTGCTGGTGGTTTCCGTGAACTCGTCAATATTGGCGCGCGTGCCGGGACCGGCCGACTTGGACGAGATGGAGGCAATGATTTCCGCATAGTGCACGGGGGTGACTTGCGAGATGGCCGCGATGATGGGCACGGTGGCCTGTCCGCCGCAGGTCACCATATTGATATTAGGCGCGTCCAGATTGTCTTCCAGGTTCACCACGGGCACGGTGTACGGGCCAATGGCGGCAGGCGTCAGGTCAATCACCTTGATGCCGTGTTCTTGCAGCAGCGCATTGTGGCGGGCATGGGCCCCGGCACTGGTGGCATCGAACACAATGCGAATGTCCTGGAAGTTGGGCAGCTTCAACAGCCCTTCAATACCTTCATGGGTGGTGGGCACGCCCAGCCGTGCCGCACGGGCCAGGCCGTCCGAGCTGGGGTCGATACCGACCATGGCACCCATGCTCAGGTATTTGCTTTGGCGCAGTACCTTGATCATCAGGTCGGTGCCGATATTGCCCGAGCCAATAATGGCGACGGCAATTTTGGGGTTTGTCATGTGTGTTACTCCGAACAAAGAGGACTTAGCCTGCGCTGAAGGTGACCGATACCGAGCCTATGCCCTCGATCACGGCTTCAAAGTGATCGCCGCTGGCCACCGGCGCCATGGGGCCCAGAGCGCCGGTCAGAATGACATCCCCGGCCTTGAGCGGATCACCCAGTTTGGCCAGGGTGCGGGCCAGCCAGGCGGCTGCATTAAAGGGGTGGCCCAGGCACTCGGCACCACTGCCGCTGGAGGCCGCTTCGCCGTTACGCAGCAGTGTCATGCGGGCGGCGCGCAGGTCCAGACCATCCAGGCGGCGAGCGGGTCCGCCCAGCACATACAGGCCGCTGGAGGCGTTGTCGGCCACGGTATCGACAAAGCGGATGTCCCAGTTTTCGATGCGGCTGCCCACAATTTCCAAAGAAGGCATGACCCAGCCTACGGCGGTGGCGACATCCGCAAAGCTGGTGTCGGCGTGGGGCAGGTCGCGCTCCAGAATCAGGGCGATTTCGGCCTCGATCTTGGGCTGCAATACACGTTCGAAGGGGACGGTGTCGCCATCGCCATAGGCCATGTCGGCAAACAGGGCGCCGAAGTCGGGCTGGTCCACGCCCAACTGCTTTTGCACTTTGGGGTTGGTCAGGCCGATCTTGCGGCCCGTCAGGCGGCGTCCCTGCGCTACGCCACGAGCAATATTGATACGCTGGATGTCGTAGGCGGCCTGGGCATTGTCTTCACCGATCAGAGCGCGGATCGGCTCAATGGCCTGACCGCTGTGTTCGGCCTGGCGCAGGCGGGCAGCCAGCGTGTCCAGCAGTTCAATGGATGATTCGCTCATCTCAACGCTCCAGGAAGTCCAGAACCAGCTGGTTGAACTTCTCGGCATGTTCCCATTGCGCCCAGTGGCCGCATTGGTTGTAGACGTGCAGCTCGGAGTTCGGGATACCCGCCAGCAAGCGCAGGCCGGTGTCAAAAGGAACGACACGGTCCTGACGGCCCCAGATGATCAGGGTGGGGGCGGTGATGCCGGGCAGGCGCGGGCTGAAGTCGGGGAACTGGCGCGGGTTGGCTTCCAGGGATTTCAGGAAGTTTTCCAGATGATCCTTGCGGCTGAGCATATTGTTCAGACGGGCTTGCAGCAGCTCTTCGGTCAGAACGCTGGCATCGAACACAAAGACATTGTTAAAGCGCTTCAGGTTTTCCAGCGTAGGTTCGCGGTACAGGCCGTTCAGCAGCTTGATGCCTTCGCTGGGCATGGGGGTGAACAGGCTCATGCCACCTGTGCCGCCGCCCATCAGAACCAGTTTGGCCACGCGTTCGGGCCAGGTCAGGGCAAAGGCCACCGAGCTATGTCCGCCCATGGAGTTGCCCAGCATGTGAATCTTGGCTATGCCCAACTGGTCGATGATGCTTTTGACGACACGGGCATTCAAATCCGAGCGCGAACCGCTGTTGACGATGGAGTCGCTCTTGCCCCAGCCGGGGCAGTCAATCAGCAAGACGCGATAGCCGGCCTGGGTCAGGGGCTCGATATTGCGGTTGAAGTTGGCCCAACCGGTTGCACCGGGGCCAGAGCCGTGCAGCATGACGACGGTCTGTTCGCCCTGGCCCAGATCGTTGTAGTGAATGCGCAGTTCCTTGCCTTCCTCGACCACGGTCGCGAAACGGCTGTAATCAGCTTCATTAAGACTCATGACAATCTCCTGATGTTTTGTTGTGGTGGATTTCAGTTCTTGCTGGGATGGGCGGACAAGCCGCCAAAACCGGCAATCCACTCGGGAATTTCGCGGTAGTAGCGATGGCCTGCTTCGTAAGGGCCATAGGCCGACAGTCCGGCAAAGGCGGCTACCCAGGTTTTGACTTCGTGGGCGCTGCGGCCTGCCAGGGCGGAGACCTCGTCGTTGGCGACCTCATCGAGCTGGGCATAGCGCTGCGTTTGCAGCAGATCCAGAAAGTTCTGGTCCCACTCGGGGTTAAGCGGATGCAACACCGAGGGGTCCTGGGTGAAAGCCTTGCCAGCATCAATCGTGCGTTGGGTGCGGGCGGCACGGGCTTCGGGCGACAGGGTGTAGCCTTCGCCATCCAGGGAGCGGCGCACGGGTTCGGGCGCTTCGGCGTAAACGGGCACGGGTGGCTGATGTGACAGGCCGCCGGAACCCAGCCACAGCACGCGTTTTCCGGTAGAACGGGCCCATTGACCGATGGCTTCACCCAGCAGGCGTGCACGCTTGAACGTGGGCAGGGGGGCCGCTACCGAGTTGATGAACACCGGAATAACCGGGTACTGATCCAGACTGCCTACCAGATGCTCCAGCGGATAGGCAGCACCGTGATCGACCTGCATATCGTGTGAAATCGCCACATCCACACCGCTATTGATGACATGGGTGGCGCAGTCGGTAGCCAGCTCGAAGGGCACGTTCAAGCGCCCGGCCAGACTGCCAAAATCCCCAATCGCATGGGCCCCTGTGCCGATGCAAAAGCTGGGCATGACGTTATAGAAAAAACCATTGAAGTGATCGGGCGTGAACAGCACGATCAAATCCGGTTTGAAGGCGGCAATGCGCTCGCGGGCGGCTTTTTGTACCGCAAAGACTTCGTCCAGCACGGCCTGTGCCGGGTCGTGATGACCCAGCAAGGGGGTGTGCGATAAGCACTCCAGATGTGCCTGCATCCCGGTCTCCTGTTTTATGAGTGTGAAGGGGCCGCGACGCATGGAGCCGCGGCTTGTGCGGCAAGCGCAAGGCTCGCCCCCTGTTTGGCCAGATTGCGCAGGGCCTGGGTGGTATCGGCCCAGACCTCCAATGGCAAGATGGCTCTTTGTTCAATCAATTCCTTCAAGGGACGCATGTCGCGACCTTGGTTGACGGTGATGGCGCCACAGATGGCACCTTCCGGGTCCAGGCCGATCAGCACAAAGGGCGTTTGCTCCAGTGAGCCACGCAGGACCCAATGAGCCGCCTGCATCTCCCCGGCGAATTGAATATTCAGGTCGCATTGATCGGTCCAGAACCAGGAGGGAGTGGCTTTGGCGGGTTCCTGGTTCAGCATGTGGCACACAGCCATCACGGCCTGGCGGTTGGCGTTCTCCCAGGTTTCCTGCCGCTGCCAGCGGCCATCCAGCCCGATCTGAACGGTGGTGTCGCCGGCGGCATAAATGCCTGGGCAGGAACTGCGGCCATGCTCATCAATGACCACGGCGCCTTGCTCGGTATTTAGCCCGGCACTGTCAGCCAGGCAGGTGTCTATGGTGACGCCTACGCCGTAAATCAGCAGATCACCTTGCAGTGTCTTGCCGTTGCTGAGTGTCAAAGCAATTTTTTGTTCAGCTTCAAGGCTTGCATGCTCGACATGGGTGCCCAGATGAACGTGGACGCCGCGCGCTTGATGGACGCCGAGCAAGTAATCGCTCAAGACTTCGGGAGCATTGCGCGACATGATGCGGGTGGCCGGGTCGATCAGCTCGACAGTTGCGCCCATGGCGACCAGGCTGGAGGCCAGCTCCAGACCAATCACGCCAGCCCCTACCAGCAGTGCATGACTACCGGGTTTGATCTGGGCGCGAATGCGATGGGCGTCGTCAAGGGTGCGCAGCACATGCGATACAGAACCCAAGGCATCCAGTTCGGGCAGGCGTCGGGCCTGCGCACCGGTGGCCAGCAGCAGCGAGTCGTAATGCAGGCTGTCGCCATTGGACAGGCTGACCTGACGAGCTTGAGCATCAATAGCCACAGCACGTACGCCCAGTTTCAGATCAATATTCTGTTCCTGGTAGAAACTTGCGGGGTGCAGTGTCAGTTGGGCCTGTTCGGGGTTGAGCAAGGCATCCTTGGACAGCGGTGGACGCTCATAGGGCAGATGAGGCTCATCACCGACCAGCGTGATCGAGCCTTGAAAGCCACGGCTGCGCAGTTCAGCGGCTGCTGTGGTACCGGCCTGCCCAGCTCCAATAATGAGGATATGTGGTGCTTGCATCACAGCTCCAGACCGCCAGCCACATTGCGGATGCCCCGGATACCCAGGCCCGCATCAGCATTGATCATGACGCCGGTCAGCGTCTGGTTGTTCTGGCGTGATGCCAGCAGCACAAAGGGGCCGGTAAATTCTTCCGGTTCGGGGAAGAACTGCAGGGGCAGGATGGCCTTGATTGCATCGGGCGAGCGAGAGTCCATGATGCGGGTGTCTTGCTGACCCAAAGCCTGCGGTCCGCGCAGATCGGTTTTCATGCCGCAAGGGCCCACGCCATTGACGCGTACCTTGGGGGCCAGCTCGAATGCCAGTTCACGGATCAGACCGACCGCCGCGTGCTTGCTGGCGGTGTACAAAGGGCCACCGCCTTCGGCGTAGAAGGCGGAGTTGCTCAAGGTAAAGATCATGCTGCCGCAGGATTTCACCAGCTCGGCGGCAGCCGCTTTGGCCCCAAGCAGATAGCCTTTGACGTTGATGGCAAATAGCTCATCAAAGCCTTTGTCCAATTGCTCCATGCTGGTGTTGATCAGGCGTGCGCCGTGATCCCAGACAGCCGCATTGCCGATAAAGCAGTCCAGCTTGCCAAAGCGGGCCACTGTGGCAGCGACCGCTTTTTGATTGTCGGCCGCGCTGCACACGTCCCCCTGGACGGCCAGCACCTTGCCTTCAAAGTGCTGCTCCAGCTGGGCGCATTTTTCTGCCGAACGTTCCAGCACGGCCACCTTGGCCCCTTCTTTCAAAAAGCGTTCCACCAGAGCCAGGCCCAGGCCGGAGCCGCCTCCGGTGATCAGTGCGACTTCGTTTTCAAGCCAGCCTTTCATGCCTGGGCCTCCAGATCGATATAGACCATGCCTTCGCTGATGATGACCGGATAGGTACGCAGCGCTTCCGTGGCGGGCTGGCACAGTGCCGCGCCCGTTTTCAGACAGAAGCGGGCAGCGTGCAAGGGGCACTCCACGGTGCCGTCGTCCTCGACATAGCCTTCGGACATGGACGCGTTGCCGTGGGTACAGCGGTCGTCCGTGGCGTAGAAGGTGCCAGCGATATTGAACAAGGCGATCTGGCGCTCGGGGGTGTCTATCTTCAGTGCTTCGCCATCGGCCAGCGCACCGGTTTCACATGCAGTAATGCGGGTCATATCAATCAACATCGGAAAATAAGCGGGTTCAGAACAGAACGCTTAAGTTGTGGGAGGTAATGACGACCTGATCCAGAACGATTTCGCGTTCGTACAGCTCCCAACCAAAGCGGTTGTCGCTGCGGCGCACGCAATCAATGCGTTTGCCGGCATACCAGGTCTCATCCCGTTCTTTCTGAGCGCGGTACAGGATGTAGTTGCTGCGGATCTCGTAGCCCTGGCCATCGCTCGTTGGGCGGATACGCAGATTGCTCACAAAGTGACGGGTGCGGGAAGGGGGCTCTTCCGCCCAGGCCATGCCGGTTTCCAGACGTGCGACGCGGCGCTCCAGCTGGAACTTGTTGTCGTTGAAGATCCAGGTGCTCGGTGGCTGCACACTGCGCCGACGATCGCGGGTTTGCGCATTGGTCGTGCTGCGCATGTGGTAGTGCACATCCTCGGACAGCAGGTCCAGCCAGTCACGGAACTGCCAGTCATCCAGCAGTTCGGCTTCCTGGTACAAAAAGTCGGCAATCTCGTGATGCAGCTGCATGTCGACGATGGCCGCTTGAGTCGGCTCTTGAATGACGGCGCTCATTTCACCAGCTCCTCTTCGTAGGCACGGCTGCGCTCCAGCACTTCATCCCAGGTCTCGGACACCATCAGGTCGGCCCAGTACTTGTACAGGCCACGGGCGGCGGTCTCGGAGAAGATGTAATTGGTCACACCGGGTACGCCATCGCTGCGCAGCCCTTCATTGCCCAAGCCCATTTCCATGCACAGTTGCGTGCCGCGAGCGCGTTTGCCACGCAGGATTTTCTGGATTTCAGCCCAGTTCTCGGAGTCGTCCTGTTCCAGGAAACCGGCGGGACCGAAGGCACGGGTAGCGCTGCGCTCGAAGGCGGCTTTTACATCGTCGGGGGCGGCTGCATCGGCAATGCAAAAGGCCCAGACTTCTACCTGATTGGGGCCACGGGGATGCCAGACGCGTAGTGTGGCGGTGCCGTTCAACCAGCTCAGGGTAGGGAACATATTGTTGTGACCGGCCAGGCGCAGGGCGCGGACTTCACCCAGGCGTTCGTGGGCTTCGGCATAGGTGTCGCGGAAGTACTGGGAGACTTCACCGTCCACCCACACGTTGGCGTCGGGCTGCTCGGTAAAGAAGAAGCCACTGCCATGGCCGCGCTGGCCGTACTGGACGGCGTCCTTGGCGGTTTCCCAAACCGGGCGTGCGGTTTGTCCGGCGCCCAGAGCCTTGTCCTCATCACCGGGTTTCTGGCCCAGCACTTGCACGGCAGAGGCGTGCGAGAACAGGGCGTGATACTGGTCGGAGGCAAACTGCTCGGCGGGGAATTTCCAGTTGCATTCGATGGTCCATTTCTGAACACCACCGATGATTTCAGTGCCGCCTTCGCGTCGGTCCAGAACACCGTCCAGGTACCAGGCAATGTCGCCCATGTACTCTTCCAGATCAGGCGCTGTGGCATCCCAGTTGCCAAAGACCAGGCCTTTGTATACTTTGACGCGGGTTACTTCCTGCAGGCCCCACTTTTCCTTGCACAAGCCTTGCGGATAGGCGCGTGGCTCCAGCGGTACATCCACCAGATCGCCGTTGGTGCCGTAGCTCCAGCCGTGGTAGGGACAGGTAAAGGCTTTGGTGTTGCCCGAGTCTGCATAAGACACGCGCATGGAGCGGTGTCGGCATTGGTTCAGGAAGGCCTTGATCGAGCCGTCTTTCTGACGAACCACGATGATCGGGTCCTCGCCCATATAGGTATTGAAGAAGTCTCCCGCTTTGGGAATCTGGCTGGTGTGGCACAAGAACAGCCAGGTGCGGCCAAAGATGCGCTCCAGCTCCAGCTCATAAATATCCGGGTCGGTGTAAATGGAGGGGGTGACGCGTCCATTACGTGCATCGACCAAGGCTTCGATTTTTTCAGGGTTGATTCCCATCGTTTGCTCCTCGCTATTGCAATGCGTGCTTTTGCAAAACAGGTTTTTGTCGCTAGCGGCAAAATGTAGAAGCTTGAAATGAATCCGACCAATACTTGCTTTAGATCGGGTGATCGGCAAACCCGATAAGTCCCTCTAAAACCCCTTGCTTGCATGTGGGTTTCGGTTTCAGGCCAGTATTGATGCGGCTTTGGCGACACCTAGGGTTTACGCTAGCTATGATTGCTGCGCTGCAGCATTGAAGATTGGGTCTGCTTTTCAGGGCGTGGGAGCGGCGACAATAGTGCCTAAAAGAAAGGCTTGTTTTGGTCCTCACAGCAGGCAGTGTCCAACGCTGTGCGGGTACGTTCCGGGCAGGGAACGATCAATTTGACAGGAGACAAACTTGGAGTTGCGACACTTGCGTTACTTTGTTGCAGTCGCGGAAGAGTTGAATTTCACCCGTGCTGCCGAGCGGTTGTATACCTCTCAACCCTCCTTGAGCGAGCAGATCCGAAATCTGGAAGAAGAAATCGGTTATCCCTTGCTGAACCGCACGCGCCGTAAAGTCGAATTGACCGAAGCTGGTGTGATTTTCCTGGATGACGCGCGCGAGATCCTGCACAAGGTGGAGGAGGCCGTACAGCGAGCCGGCAAGGCGGCCTCGCAGGCGCGGGAAGTGCTGACGATAGGCTTTGTGCCCGCGGCCGAGGTGCGTATCTTTCCAGCAGTGCTGCCCGCTTTTCGCGCAGCCTTTCCTCAGGTCGATGTAGTGTTGCGCAGCCTGACTTCCAATGAGCAGGAGGGAGCGCTGGCGCGTGGCGAGCTGGACCTGGGGTTCATGCGCGGCCCGGTGCGCGCCACCAATGTGTTCAGCGAAGTGGTGCTGGATGAGCCCTTGCGAGTGTATCTGCCTCAGGGGCATAGCCTGGAGGCTTATAGTCTGATCCCGCCGGCACGCCTGAATCGCTTGCCCATGATTGCGGTGGATCGTTCCTATGGCCGCTCCATGCACGATGTGCTGGCCCGCTATCTGGCTCATCATAAAGTGGTGCCCGAGCACACCTATAACTCGGCCAACCCCCTGATGAGTATTAATCTGGTCGCTGCTGGCCTGGGTTATACCTTGCTGCCTACCTACGCGGAATACTTCATGCCCAAGAATGTGGTGTCGCGCCCCTTGATCGGTGGCGGCCCGCGCTGTGAATTATTGATGGCCTATCCACGAGATACTGGCTGCATGAGCGAGGCTGCGGTCAGCCTGATAGAACGTATACGGGAGCTGGCTCGCTGGCACGGTTCGGGCCCCTCGGCTGCCAGTCATTTGAAACTGGCTCCCAGCAAAATCGCCTGTATGTAGTTGCACATACAGGCGAGGGCGTTTTTCAAAAATACGGGCTCTATCTTACTGTTTGATAATGTGGATCTCGTTTGACAGTTCAGGCGTATTTATTATTGTGTCCAGAACTGGGCAGGTTCTTTCAATGAAATTGACGAATTCTTCTATTTCTTCATCATTGTTATTGGCCTGGATATAGTATTTGCACGTAATTTTATGAAATCCCATTTTGGCCTCTTTATTGATCCCGTAGAAGCCATCTGTGTCTATTTCACCGTCCATCTCGATTTTGATGTCGATTAAGTCAATTTTTTGACTCTTTGCAAAGCTTTTTGCAGCAATGCATTTACAGGCGCCAATTGCTGAAAGCAGGGCCTCCAGGGGAGTCATCCCGCCGCTGCCATTATCTCTCTTGCCGGGTTCATCCAGAACAATGGAAAAATCCCTGGAAGTGCATTCAATCTTTAGTTGGTCTATTAACGTTGCGGTTGCAGAAAAAACGTGGTTGCTCATGGCTGTTCCTTTTGCTTATAGCTTGTTAATTGGCTAATGATTCCAGGCTTCTGTCCCTTTTTTAAAATTGGATAAGGGTGTGCTTTAGTGTGCTCCGGTGGGAGCGTGCGGCGCTTTTGGGCTTGAAAGGTAGTTTATATATTTTTTTTGGCTGCGGCATTTATTTTGAAAATTAGCTGCCTAAGCTAATAACTGCCTGGTATGGCACGAGCTGCTGCTTGCAGACTCGGCAACGGCACTGGCTATTGCTTCCAATAGGTTATGGTGCTGGCGTTGCCGGTCCTTGGTTCAGGGACTGTCGCTGTCCTATTTATTTATCTTCTACAAAGCGCATGCGAAAGCGTCGGCCTTTGATGTTGGCGTTGGCAATTCGGTCAAAGTATTGACGTGCAATCTTGCGGTCCAGCGCCACGTAGGAACGGGCATCGGTAATCGCAATCTTGCCAACCTGCTCGCCTTTCAGGCCCACATCGCGGGTCAGGGCACCAAGCAGGTCGCCGGGGCGCAGCTTGTCTTTTTTGCCACCCTGAATTTCCAGCGTCATCATGGGTGCGCGCAGCGGCTCTTTGGACTGAGGGCGCAAGCCTTTCAGATTGCTCCATTTCACTTCGCTGCCCTGGAACTCCTCGATCAACTTCACCCAGCGCTGTTCGCTGCGCGAGACCAGATTCAGGGCCAGGCCTTTCTGATCACCCCGGCCGACCCGACCCACGCGATGGATATGCACTTCGCTGTCTTTGGTGACGTCTACGTTGATGACGGCCCCCAGATTCTGAATGTCCAAACCGCGTGACGCCACATCGGTCGCGACCAGCACGGCACAGCTCTGGTTGGAGAACTGCACCAGAATCTCGTCGCGATCACGTTGTTCCAGGTCGCCGGTCAGAGCCAGGGCCTGGATGCCTTCGGATTGCAGTTCTTCCACCACTTCCTGGCAACGCATCTTGGTGTTGCAGAAAATCAGGGTAGAGGCGGGGCGGAAGTGCTCCAGCAGGGTCACCACGGCAGATAGACGTTGCTCAGGATGAACTTCATAAAAGATCTGTTCGATCTGGCTGGCATCGTGCAGCGCTTCCACTTTGACTTCTGCAGGGTTTTTCAGAAAGCGGGCGCTGAGCTTGCGGATATTTTCCGGATAAGTGGCCGAGAACAGCAGGGTTTGACGGCGTGGTGGGCAGTGCGAGGCAATGGCCACGATGTCATCGTGAAAGCCCATATCCACCATGCGGTCGGCTTCGTCCAGGACCAATGTTTTCAGGGCGGACAAGTCCAGATTGCCGCGCTCCAGATGGTCCTGAATACGGCCCGGCGTTCCCACCACCACGTGCGCACCGTTGCGCAAGGCTTCGGTTTGCGGACGTGAAGGCACACCACCGCACAAAGTCAGCATGCGCACGTTAGGAATCTGGCGGGCCAGACGACGCAGTTCCGTGGTGACCTGATCGGCCAGCTCGCGCGTGGGGCAGATCACCAGGGCTTGCGGAGTCAGCTTGCTGGGGTTGAGGGTTTGCAACAGACCCAGGCCAAACGCGGCGGTTTTGCCGCTGCCGGTCTTGGCTTGGGCGATCAGGTCGCGGCCTTGCAGAATCAAGGGCAGGCTTTGTTCCTGAATGGCCGTCATTTTTTCAAAACCCAGGCTATCCAGGGTTTCAAGCAAGGCAGGCAGAAGGGGGAGGGTACTGAAAGAGGTATGGGGCACGATGGGTGACATCAAAAAGGACTGCAAAATAAAGGATTTAGCGACAGTTTACCGTTTGCGGGCCGATCGCTGGGAAATAGAAAGCAGGGAAGATGGTTGGATGTTGGCAAGCAAGTAAGCAAGTAAGGCTGGCAGTGCAGGGGGCTCCTGCGATTCACTGGCTTTCTTGCAATGCCTAGAGGGGGTGACAGTCCAGGCCAGGGTTCACAGGCCTGCGCTTTATAAACAAACTTCAGGGTAGATGCCGCTACCGCCTTCTGGATCAAGAAATAATTCAAACAAAAAGGGGCTGCTGATGCCGCCCCTTGTTTTTATAACGTGCTGTGCAGGCTGGAAAAAGCTTATGCCTTGCGCGACGCCCCCAGGCGTTCTGACAGGCGATTAGCCAGCTTGCGCATGGCTTCACCGGCACGGCGCTGGGCTGCTTCATCGGCTTCCTGGGTCAGCAAGCTGACGGCCACTCCGGCCACGGCAGCGCGGTTATTGGAATCAAACACGGCAGCTCCAAAGCAGTGCATACCGTCGCGTACGCCACAGGCGTCCACGGAGTATCCCAGGCGCTGCACATCGTTCAATTCCACCATCAAGTCTTCCTTGCTGCGCGGGCCATGCACGGTAAGCGGTTCGGGCCAGGGGTGATTCAAGGCCTGCTCCAGCTCCGATCCCGGCAAGGTGCTGAGCATGGCTTTGCCGGTAGCGGTATAGACCGCAGGCAAGCGCATCCCGGCACGGAAGGTGAAACCCAGCGGGCGGGTTCCGTTGCGGCAGGCAATGTAGACCACGTCTTCGCCATCCAGAATGGACAGGGTGATGGTCTCTTCGGGCAGGACGCGCATATCGTCCCAAGCGGCAAAAAACTCCTGCGTCAGATCCAGCTGAGACAGGAAGGCATTGGCCCAGCCCATCACGTGTGTACCCAGGGTGAAACTGCCATTTTCCAGCTTACGGATCAGGTGCAGATCCAGCAAGGTGGTGCACAGACCATACAAGGAACTTTTGGGCATACCCAGGCGTTTGACCAGGTCCGTAAATGACAGGGGCTCCGGCGAGGCCGCCAATTCGTCCAGCACGGTGACTGCACGTACTACAGCCGGAACCAGTTTCTTCTCTTCCACTACGACTAACTCCATAACGACACACAGGAAGTCCAATAAGCCCGGATGGACAGGGCTGAACTCTGGGAACAGGGGCAGGGTTCTGTCAGCACAGCCAGAAGCATCTCATAGGGCAATCAGCCTATAGACCAGGCGTACAGGCCCTGAATTAGGCCAGATTTGCTGTCGGGATGCCAACTCTACATTGTGCCTTCAAATGCCCCAAAACAAAAAATACGGTGACTGATGTTCTACGGGTAAACCCGTAAGCCGATTCGTTGACGTCGCGATTTTTCGGCTCCTATAATTCTACCAAGTTCACTATAAGAGAAACAGGTTCAGCATAATGAACAATATCGCGGCATCATTGATTAGCAAACTGAAGGATCCCAGCCTGGCAAAAGATCAGTCCTGGACCGCTCAGGGTTGGGTCTCGGCAGGCGATGGCAATACCTTCGCCGTTCTTAATCCTGCTACGGGTGAGTGCCTGGCCAATGTCGCCAGCCTGGCCACAGCGGAAATCGAAGCGGTCATCAGCGATGCTGAAGTGGCCCAGCGCGAGTGGAAGGCACGTAGCGGGCACGAGCGTGCCAAGCTGTTGCGCGCCTGGTTCGATGCGCTGGTTGCCAACGCGGACGACCTGGCCACCATCATGACCATGGAACAGGGCAAGCCCTGGGCCGAGGCTCGTGGTGAAGTGCTGTACGCCGCTTCCTTTGTGGAATGGTTCAGTGAAGAAGCCAAGCGTGTATATGGCGATGTGGTCGGCCACCCCCAAGCGGACAAACGCATTGTGGTGGTCAAGCAGCCCGTCGGTGTGTGCGCTGCCATCACTCCCTGGAACTTCCCTGCGGCCATGATTACCCGCAAGGTAGCGCCTGCTCTGGCCGCCGGTTGCAGCATTATTGTTCGTCCTGCCGACCTGACTCCCCTGACTGCCCTGGCGCTGGCCGTACTGGCCGAGCGCGTGGGTATCCCTGCTGGTGTGTTCCAGTTGGTCACCGGTCAATCCCGTGTGGTGGGCGCCGCTCTGACGGAAAGCCCCATTGTGCGCAAGCTGTCCTTTACCGGCTCCACCGAAGTGGGTCGTTTGTTGATGGCGCAGTGTGCTCCAACCATCAAGCGTCTGTCGCTGGAACTGGGTGGTAATGCCCCGTTCATCGTGTTTGACGATGCGGATCTGGACGCCGCCATCGAAGGCGCCATGGCCTCCAAGTACCGCAACAGCGGTCAGACTTGTGTGTGTGCCAACCGCTTCCTGGTGCAAGACGGTATTTACGATCGCTTTGCCAAAGCCCTGAGCGAACGGGTTGCTGCCCTGAAAGTGGGCAACGGTATGGAAGAGGGTGTGGAGCAAGGTCCTTTGATCGAGCAAAAAGCCGTCAATCGTTTGCGCGAATTGATTGACGACGCCGTTGAAAATGGCGCCAGCGTTCTGCAAGGTGGCCAGCCTCATCCTCTGGGCGGTACCTACTTCTCGCCCACCGTGCTGGGTGATGCAACACCGGCCATGCGCGTGGCCCGCGAAGAATTGTTTGGCCCTGTGGCGCCTTTGTTCCGCTTCAAGGACGAAGCCGAAGCGATCGCGATGGCCAATGACACCGAATATGGTCTTGCTGCCTACCTGTTCACCCGCGACAACGCACGTGCCTGGCGCATGGGCGAAGCGCTGGAGTACGGCATGGTTGGCGTCAATACCGGTTTGATTTCCAACGAAGTGGCTCCCTTTGGTGGCGTCAAGCAATCCGGTCTGGGTCGCGAAGGCTCCCGTTACGGAATCGATGAGTACCTGGAAATCAAATACATGTGCCAGCAGCTGTAAGTTGATACATGCCCGCGCTCAGCGCAGCGAAGGGGGCCGCTCTTATATAGAGCACCCCATCAGCAGAACCCCACAATAAGCTAAATAAAGGAGACGCTATGTCTATCCTGTCTGCAACCCCACGAAAATTGACTTTGGCCCTGACACTGGCCACCGCTGGCCTGATGGCCAGCACGACTGCCAACGCTGATGATGTCAAACCCATCAAGATTGGTGTGGTGACTTTCTTGTCCGGCGCCGCTTCCGGTCCTTTTGGCGTTCCAGCCAAAAATGCCGCTGAACTGACGGCTGCCCAATTGAATGAAGGTAAAGTTCCTGCCCCTTACAACACCAAGGGTCTGGGTGGCGCACCGATTGAACTGGTTTTCATTGACGAGAACGGCGGCACCGCCAAACAGGTCAGCGAATACCGCAACCTGGTTCAGCAACAGAACGTGGACATCGTGGTTGGCTACATCTCCTCGGGTGATTGCCTGGCCGTGGCCCCCGTTGCTGAAGAGCTGAAAAAACTGACCCTGATTTTCGACTGCGGCACACCGCGTCTGTTTGAAGATGCCAGCTACAAATACGTGTTCCGTCCGGTGGCTCACGCCACCATGGACAACGTGGCTGCTGCCCGCTTTGTGCTGGAGCGCAACCCCGAGTTGAAGAGCTACGCCGGTATCAACCAGAACTACGCCTGGGGCCAGGACGCCTGGCACGACTTTGAAGGCACACTGCAAGCCCTCAAGCCCGGTGTAGAAGCCAAGACCTCGCAAATGCCCAAGCTGGGCGCTGGTCAGTACAACGCCGAAATCTCGTCCTTGATGGCTGCCCGTCCTGAAGTGATTCACTCCAGCTTCTGGGGTGGTGATCTGGAGGGCTTCGTGGTGCAGGCTCTGCCACGCGGTCTGTTCCGCAACACCCTGACCGTGCTGACCGCCGGTGAAACGGCAACACACCGTGCCAATAACCAGATCCCGACTGGCACCATCATCGGTGCTCGCGGCCCGCACGCTGCTTTCGCTCCTGACAATGAATTGAACCGTTGGTTGCGTGCCAGCTACCGCGAACAGTTCAATGCAGATCCTAGCTACCCGTCCTACAAGATGACGCAAACTCTGCTGGGTCTGAAAGCGGCTTACGAAAAAGCCCAGGCTGCCAACGAAGGCAAAACCCCTTCCACCGAACAAGTGGTTACTGCATTCGAGCACCTGACCTTCGAGAGCCCATCGGGCGACGTGACCATGTCTTTGGGTAAAGGTCACCAGGCTGTTCAAGGTACGACCTTGGGCGTGGTGAAAAACGATAAAGGCGTGATCAGCTACACCGACTTGCGTCACTTCAAACCTGAAGAAGTCACTCCACCCGAAGGCGTGAAGTCCATCGACTGGATCAAGGGTGGTCTGAAGTACTGATCCGAGCAGACGTCCTGAAAAGGACGCTGCCCTGACAATCCGGGCATGCAAGACCGTTTTTTGCATGTCCGGTTTTTACCGCCGGGCCGCTCCCAAGGTTAAGGCTCCCTGTAAGGGGGACACCGAAGGCGTCGCAGTGGTATGTGCATTACCGCCCAGTTGCTTGCGAGGTAAAGGCTCCTCCCCCAAGGAGAAGCGCACCAAGCTTGTGGCGTGGTGGCATTTTTTATTCCCTTTCCACAGAAACCGACTATGTCTCTTCTTTCTGCTGCCCTAATAGATGGCATCATGTACGCCGCCTGGCTGTTTCTGGTCGCGGTCGGACTCACGCTGATCTATGGTGTGATGAAGATCCTGAACATGGCCCACGGCAGCCTCTATACCATTGGCGCCTATACCGCTGTCACCATGGTGACGCAGTGGCTCTCTACCGATCAAAGCCCATACGGCAGCTATTTGATGCTGATCCTGGCCGCGCTTATTGCCGGTCTGGTGCTGGGGCTGGTCATTGAATATGGCCTGCTGCGCTTCTTCTACCAGGAAGAACCTGTTGTCTCTTTGCTGATTACCTACGCGGTCTTCCTGATCCTGGAAGATACCGTCAAGCTGGTCTGGGGCGTGGATCCTTATGTGATCGCCGAACCTTATGGTTTGCTGGGTAACGTCGAATTCGGCGACCTGTTCTACCCCACCTACAGCTTTGTGATTGTTGTTGCAGCCATTCTGGCTGGCCTGTTCCTGACCTTGTTCCTGAAGTATTCGCGTCAAGGCCGCATCTTGCTGGCCGTGATTCATGACCGCGAAGTCAGTCAGGCCATGGGCATTAACGTGCAACGCTACTTCCTGCTGACGTTTATTGCTGGTGCCACGCTGGCCGCCCTGGGTGGTGCGCTGACGGCTCCTACCATCTCTGTCGCTCCCGGCATGGGCGTGGAAGTCATCGTGATGGCTTTCGCCGTGGTCGTGATCGGTGGTCTGGGCTCCTTGCCTGGTGCTGCTCTGGGCGCTGTGATTGTGGGCCTGGTGCGCTCTTTTGCCGTGCATTACTGGCCTGAAATCGAACTCTTCTCCATCTACGCGGTAATGGCACTGGTGTTGGCCGTCCGTCCTAAAGGATTGTTTGCTGCCGCCGAGGCCCGAAAGATATGAACAAGACCAACATTACGCTTAAGCAGGGCATGATTGCCCTGGTCATTACGGTGGCCGCCCTGATTGTGGGCTTTGGCCTGCCATCCTGGCAGTTTCTGATCACGGTGGCGCTGGCCAAGGGCCTGGTTGCCCTGGGCGTGGTGCTCTTGCTGCGCTCCGGCCTGGCCTCTTTTGGTCAAGGCTTGTACTACTGCATCGGCGCCTATGGTGTCGGTATGGCCATGAACTACCTGGACTGGCGTGAAGCCGTGATCCTGCTGCCATTTGCCGCTGCTTGCGCTGCGCTGCTGGCCTGGGTTCTGGGTTTTCTGCTGGCTCGCTACCGCGATATTTTCTTCGCCATGCTGAGCCTGGCCCTGTCCATGATCATGTACGGCTTGCTGGTGCGTAACCCCAGCCTGGGTGGCAGTGACGGCTTTAACGTGCACGCGCCTTCCTTCATGTGGGGTGCCTTTGCTGAAACCCTCTCGCGTCCAGGCGTGTTCGTCCTGACCGTGGTTCTGGTGGGTTTTGTGCTGTGGGCCATGCAAGGTTTTCTGCGCAGCCGTGCCGGTCGTCTGGGCCCAGCCATCAAGGACAATGAAATCCGTGTTGAATATCTGGGTGCTTCGGCTTACCGCAATATTCACCTGAGCTACGTGCTGGCGGCGGCTCTGGCTGGTCTGGGCGGTGCCTTGTCCTCGCTGAGCATCGGTCACGTGGACCCTGAACTGGCGTTCTGGACCACTTCGGGCGAGTTCATCTTTATTGCTGTGCTGGGCGGTACTCGTAACGCTTACGCGCCTTTCCTGGGGGCGCTGAGCCTGGAACTGATCCGCACACTGGCTTACCAATATGCTCCTAACACCTGGCAGATTGTCATGGGTGTCAGCATGTTGGCCCTGATTGTGTTCTTGCCCGGTGGCCTGATCAGTATTCTGAACCGTCGCAATGCAGCGGCTACCTCCAACGATTCTTCTTCACCGACAGGGGCCCGCTCATGAGTCAGTCACCCTTGATTTCTGCTAAAGGTTTGTGCAAGCAGTTTGGCGCTGTCCACGCTGCGCGCGATATGACCGTTGATATCCATGCGCAAACCATTACGGGCCTGATCGGTACCAATGGCGCAGGTAAAACCACCTTCGTGAACATGTTGACCGGCTATATGAAGCCGGACTCCGGCAATATCTTTTTTGCCGGTCGCGAGATCACGGGTTTGCCACCCCGGGAAGTAACACGCATGGGAATCGCCCGTTCTTTCCAGATCCCTCAGCTGTTCACCTCCTTGAACGCCTTGGAAAACGTGGAAATTGCCCTGGGCGTGGCCAAGCAGCCCTTGTCCGAAGCCAGTGCGATTCTGGAGCGTTTTGGCCTGAGCGCCTTCGCCCAGTCCCAGGCAGGCACCTTGCCTGAAGGGATTCGCAAGTTGCTGGACATTGCTTTGGCCATGGTGGCCCAGCCTAAAGTGCTGTTGCTGGACGAGCCCACCAGTGGTGTGGCCAGTGACGAGAAATTTGAAGTGATGGACCGCGTCATGAAAGTGGTTCGTGATGCTGGTGTGACGGTTCTGTTTGTGGAGCACGATATGGAAATCGTGCGTCGCTACAGCGATCGCGTGCTGGCTTTCTACGACGGCACCATTTTGGCCAACGGCACTCCGGACGAAGTGCTGGCCCATGAGCAGGTCCGTGAATACATCATCGGCGAGCCGGTGGGACGCAATAAACAGGAGGCCGATAATGCTGCTTGATGTCAAAAATCTGGATGTACGTATTGGCCCCACCAGCATCTTGCGCCAGGTAAACCTGCAAGTGCGCCAAGGCCAGATCGTGGGTCTGGCCGGCCGTAACGGTGCGGGTAAAACCACGCTAATGCGCACCGTAATGGGCTTGCTGGCCGTGGACAATGGCTCGGTCATGTTTGATGGTCAGGAACTGGCCAAGATGCCCGCTTACCGTCGCACCAGCCTGGGCATGGGTTTTGCCCCCGAGGATCGCAAACTGATCCCCGAGCTGAGCGTGGAAGAGAACATCCGCCTGCCCGCCTGGGCCTTGAAATCCCAGGACATTGAAGAGCGTCTGGATCGCGTCTGGCGCATCATTCCTGAGTTGAAAGTATTTGGCCCACGCCGCGCCCTGCAATTGTCGGGCGGTCAACAAAAGCTGGTCGCCATTGGCCGAGCCTTGATGACGGCTGACAAGCTGCTTTTGCTGGACGAGCCTTTTGAAGGTGTTGCTCCTGCGCTGTCCAAGCGTATTGCAGAAGTGGTGGGCGAGTTGAGCAAAGAGGGCTTCAGTGCCTTGTTGTCCGGTGCTGACTTGCAGCACGCAGGCAATGTGATTGATTACACCTACCGGATGGACCGCGGCCGTATCGAAGTACCGCAGCCCGCCATACCATAAGGAGAAAGCCCATGTCGGCATTCGAGTTCAGAACCACCCCCGCTATTTATGTTGAAAGCGGAGCCGCTGCCCGGCTCGGTCAGATCCTGCGCAAGCGCTACTCGCAAGAGCGCGTTTGTCTGGTGACTGACCGTTTCCTGCACGAAAGCGGCTTGCTGGATCCTGCCCTGGCTGATCTGAAAGCCAACGGCTGGACCGTGCAAGTGATTGACGATGTTATTGCCGATCCTCCAGAGCACATTGTTTTGCAGGCAACGGAGCGCGCTCGCCAGGCCAAAACGGAAATCGTTGTTGGCCTGGGTGGCGGTTCGTCCATGGACGTGGCCAAATTGCTGGCCGTCCTGCTGGCGTCAGACCAGCCCCTGCAAGAGATGTACGGCATTGATAATGTGCGCGGCTCGCGCCTGCCCTTGGTGCAGATCCCGACCACGGCGGGAACAGGCTCGGAAGTGACGCCTATTTCCATCGTGACCACCGGCGAAACCACCAAATCCGGTGTGGTGGCGCCCGAGCTGTACGCTGATCTGGCCATTCTGGACTCGCAACTGACCTTGGGCTTGCCACCGCGCATCACTGCGGCGACGGGTATCGACGCCATGGTGCACGCCATCGAGGCCTACACCAGCCGTATTCTGAAAAACCCGCTGTCGGACAATCTGGCCAAACAGGCCCTGCGTCTGATTGGCAGCAAGCTGGTGCACGTTTGTCGCAACGGCCAGGATGCCGAGGCTCGCCAGGACATCCTGCTGGGTGCCACGCTGGCTGGTCAGGCTTTTGCGAACGCTCCCGTGGGTGCCGTACACGCATTGGCTTACCCGATCGGCGGTATTTTCCACGTGCCACACGGCTTGTCGAACTCGCTGGTCCTGCCACACGTTCTGCGCTTTAACGCCCCGGCCGCAGCCCCGCTGTATGCCGAACTGGCGGAAGTGCTGATCCCCGGCATCCAGGGTGATGAGGCCTCCAAGACCGAAGCCTTCATCAACTTCATGGAACAGATCGCCATTGATACCGGCATCGAGCGCCAACTGCGCGAAGTCGGCATCAAGGAAAGCGACCTGCGCCGTATGGCCCAGGAAGCCATGAAACAAACCCGTCTGCTGGGCAACAACCCCCGCGACGTGACTGAAGACGACGCATTCGCTATTTACAGCGCCGCGTTCTGATAGACCGCTAACAGCGGAAACCTTTTTGCCTGAGTCCGGTGCTGTGCCGGCTCAGGTTTTTTTTCGTCTGCTCAATGGGGGGCTGCAACGACGCTAATAGAGATAGGGAAGAGAAATAGGAATGGGGAGTTAAGCTTCTTGATGGCGCGAGTTCCGTTTTATGCGGCAGGGCAGCGGTGCCGCGTCTGCCTGATGCGTGTCAGAACGAGCGATAAGGACGTAGCTGAGGCTAGGCTGCTTGCTTGTACAGGTCGGTTTTTGGGTTATCAGGGTTATGCTATTATTAATCATCATAAATAACCTTCAAGGAGTCTATCCATGAGCGTCCTGGTAAGTAGTCCCAGTGTCTCGACCTTGGTGGGTACGCCCAAAGAGGTTAAGGCTCGCTTGGGTCGTTCGCAGGCCGAGCAGGTGCTGGTGCTGGCTTTCGATCACATCAAGCCCGCCGCTTTCAAGGCTTTGGCCGAGAACTTCACCAATGTGGCCTCGTCCATGTTCGAGGTCTTGCAGGAGCGGCAGGACAAGGAGTCGCTGGAGCGTCTGGCTGAAGTGCTGGTGCCCCGCACGCCACCATCGCCCCGTCTGCTGAAAGAAGCCGTCATGCTGGTTCAGGCCCGCACCGCGGTGTTGGAAAGCGGGGATTGGCTTAGCGCTGCTGATGTGGCGCAACTGGCGGGCTTAAGCACCCGCAACCCTAGCGCCCAGCCTAATAAGTGGAAGAAGCAGGGGCAGATTTTTGCCATCAATCATGGTGGCGCGGATTACTTTCCTGGCTATGGCCTGGACCCGGCTACCAGCTTCCGTCCTGCCAAACCATTGGCTCAGGTTCTGGCAATTCTGGCCGGACATAAAGATAGCTGGGGCATGGCTTACTGGTTCATGTCCAGCAACAGCTTTTTGGGTGGCAAGCGGCCGCAGGACTTGTTGATGTCTGCACCGGAAAAGGTCATTGCCGCTGCTCAAGACGAAGTACAAGCCGTGGCTCATGGCTAAGCCTGCGGCTCTGGATAAAAAGCACATCCCGCTGGAGGGGGTAACGGTAATCCCCGTTCCGGAGGGTGAGCTGCGCCTGACTTTGATGGACTGGCCCAAAGGGCAGTTACTGCATCGCGTTCATCAAGATAAATATTTGGCGACTCAGTTCAATCCGGGCACGCAGGGCAATGCGCGTTTCAGTCCGATTCAGGATGAACAGGGCAAGCCGATTCCCACCTTGTACGGTGGCACCAGCCGCGATTGCGCCATGATGGAGACCGTCTTTCATGACGTTCCGCACGCCGCAGGCTTTAAAAGCTATGACAAGAAAAAGCTGTTGGGGCAGGTGCATTCCACCGTGCTGCTGAACGCGCCTTTGGTGTTAGTGGATCTGGCCAGCGTTCCGCTAAGGAAACTGGGTGTGACACGCAAGCAACTGATCGACACTGAGAAAGATCAATATCCGGCAACCCGCCTGTGGGCTGCCGCGATTTATCAGCAATGCCCTCAAGCCCAAGGCTTGTGCTGGGTGTCCCGGCAGGACGATTCGGCGCGAGCCGTGATGCTCTTTGGGAATCGCATCGTCAAAGGCGCCTTGAAAGCTCAGGGCCCATCGCACAGCTTGAGCGAAGATCCGGCCAGCTACGATGCCGTGCTGGATCTGGCCGAACGGATTGGGGTGCTGATCGTTCCAGGTAGTGCCTAAGTAATCGATATCTTCAGGCCTAACGTCTGCTTACAAGAGCGGCTCTATCCGGTACTGAGAGACGGCTCTTCACCGTACTAAACTAGCCCAGTTTTGCAGGGCATAGTCTGGGCTTTCCTTTTATGGCCTGATGTCGTCAGCAATGGTGCTTTCCATATGCTGTCATTGTTGAATCGACTGCTTTTTACTCACCATGATTGCGATCTCATTTTCTTCCTTACAAAACCGGCGGACGCTGACCTTGTGTTTGGCCGGGGCCCTGCTGGGCCTGCTTGAATGGGTGGCCTTCAGCAATTTGATGATGGCGCCCGCGCCGCGCGAGCATATCTGGGTGTCCTTGCTGTTGGCCGTAGGAATCTTTGGGGTGGCGTCTTTCACCTTGCTGATGCACGTCGCTGTGCGCAAGGCCTTGCTGGTGTCCCTGGGGCTGGGAGTGGCCAGCGCGGCGCTGATCTTGCAGGCGCAAGGGGGATATGCTGAGGTCGCCCTTTTTTGGCGGGCCCCGCAGATGTGGGTGGCAATGGGGCTGCTGGCGACTATTACTCTGCCATTTCTTGCCATTCTGGTAGAGCGTCCACGCGATTGGGCTGATTACCGTCGCCTGTTCGAGCTGAGTTGGTCCATGGTGTGTTCCTGGGCCGTCGCATTGTTCTTCTGCGGCCTAGCCTGGGGCGTGTTGATGGCGTGCCATATGTTGCTCAGCTTTGTCGGCATCACCCTGTTAGGGGATGTTCTGCTGGAACCCACGGTTGCGGCTGTGGTGTCTGGTGCTTTGGTGGGAGCCGGTCTGGCGCTGGCCTCGGACTCGGATGGTGGCTATCTGTCCCCCATTCTGTTGCTGAAACTGCTGCGTTTGCTGACCCCTGTTTTGCTGGTGGTGATGGTGGTGTTCATCGTCGCCTTGCCCTGGCGTACGGGTGAGGGCTTGCCACTGGCCGCCCTGTGCGTGGCGGCTGTTCTGGGGGCGTCGACTCTGGTGTCTTCTGTTGTTGCGGACGAGGATACGAATGCCAGCGCAAACCCTTTATTGCGCGCCTCGGCCCGTTTACTGGGTTTTGTCATGCCCGTGCTGGCAGGCGTTGCCTTGTGGGCGATTTGGGCGCGGGTTGCTCAATATGGTTGGACCCCCAGTCGTGTTCTGGTCATGACAGCAGCGCTGGTGGCAGCGGGCTATGGTTTGAGTTACTTCTGGGCTGCCTGCCACCCTCAACACTGGATGGCGCGAGTACGCCGTTCGAATGTGGGGATGGCGTTGGCCCTGATAGTGCTGGCCATTATCTGGCTGCTTCGCATCGGCTCTCCCGAAGCGATCTCGGCGGCTTCGCAAGTGGCCCGGCTGGAGGCCGGCACGCTAAGCGCGGATGAGTTCCCGGATACGGAAATGAGAATGTATTGGGGACTGCCAGGGCAAAAGGCCGTGGACTATGTGGTTGAGAAAAACCTGTTGGTTGGCAGGTCTGAGGAAGCTTCTGAAGAGGCTGTGCCGGACAAGGATCTGGAAGTCTGGGACATCGGTGAGGACAAGGCGCGGCAGATGCTCTTGGGCTCCTTGCCCAGCTCTCCGGCTGACCATCCTTTACGTCAGTCCTTTATCGAAACCTATCCAGGTTGGGACATCGCCTATCTGGCCAAGGCTTGCGAGACTCGAACTCAGGGTAACCACGCCGGTTGCTTGCTGGTATTTGTGGATTTGTTGCCGGGCGAAGCGGGAGACGAAGCGATTGTTCTGTCGGTCAACAACCCCATGAATAATGGTGCTGTCTTTGTGCAGACCGCTAATGGGGAATGGGAGAAGGCGACCGCTTTCACGCCCGGTTTGTCGCCGGATAATATGGGCGGCGTCATTGATGGCATTCACGCCAAGGGAGCGGTCATTGAGCCCGCGCCTTTCAGTGTCTTGAAGTTGCCGGACGGCGGCTTTATAGGTGCAGCTCAGCGCCCTTGAGGGCAGGGCGCTGATAGAGCGATCAGTAGTGATGCCTTTGGTTTGAAGGCATCACGGCTGGGCCGCAAGTCGCAGAGCAGGCTTCAAGGAGGCGGCCAGCATCTGCCCGTGGTTCAAGTCGCTGAAGTTTTCGTAGCTGACGTTCAGCCCTGCATCCTGCAAATGCTTGGCCATATCCTGTGCGGACCATTGAGCCGCAGCATTGCTCATGGAGGTACTGCGGCGCTGCCCGCCCACCATGATGGCAATGCGCTTGTCCTTGGCCTGCGTTGTATCAAAAGCCTGAGCCGTCTTGACCAGAATCCCGTCATACCACCACAGGGAGGGATCGCCCGCCACGTAGCGCTGGTACAGATCAGGATGGGTGAACAGGGTGTGCAAGGCGAACAGGCCGCCGTAAGAGTGGCCCCACAGGGTCTGGCGGGAGCGATCAATAGGCTCGCGTTCTTCCACGGCAGGCTTGATGTGGGTTTCTATATAGTCCAGAAAAATATCTGCACCGCCGCCTGAACGGCCCCGTACTTCCACAGGTTTGCTGACGCCGTTTTCCGTAACGGGAGGCGTGTAGTCGAAGGCGCGGGCAATCACATCGTGGCGCGCTTCGGTGTCGTAGCCAATGGCAACCAGGACCGGGGCAGACAAGGCGCTGATGGCTTTCAGGTCGTCCACATCAATACTGGCCATGGCGGCATTGCCATCCACCATATAAATCACCGGATGACCGCGTGCGGGGGCGGGACGGTTGGGCGTGCCTATCTGTATTTTGTAGTGCCGCTTGCTGTCTTCCGAGGACATGATCAGCGTCTCGAAGCGGTACAGGCTTTGTTGCTGGCCTACGATGGAGGGGCCGGCTGCCTCGTTCCAGGGGCGCTGGGTTTGTTGGGCGTGGGAGGGAAGTGTGAACGCCAGGCAGAGCGTGGCGGCACTGATCAGAAAGCGGGGCAGGGAGGTCATTATCAAAGTGTAGGGCGATAAGGTAAGTTGATAATGATTATTATTACATCCCGCAGCCTCTGTAGTGACGAATCAATTTATACAGCTGGTAAGCCGCGATGCTGCTAAAGAACAAAGCGGGGACAGACCAGACTGCTCCCCCACTGATCAGGTTATTACCTTCAGGCCCATAGCAGCTTGAAGAAGCGGCTTGAATGCAGTCGCGATACTGGTAATAGCGTTCGTAAAATAGCCACCAGAAAAAGAGAGCAGCGATGGTATGGATTATAAATTTCATGCTGGTTCAGCGTACAGAGACAGGCTTGCCTGCCAGGCTATCCCGATAGCGCAGGTTTCATGACGGCAAGAGTAGAAATATAAAGCCGCCATATAATTGAGAATGTGTGCTATTCTCATGTGGCCTATTTCACCCTTTCCTGCCATCCGCGCCATTAAAGAATTATTTGCGGGCCTGGCTCGGGCTGCTTGCTCCCACACTCCTATGATCAGATTTACGGTATCGGACTTTGACCGACTCGGTAGTCCGACGGGTTTTCGCTATTGCTTGCCGGATTACAACGGTCCCAAGCAGGACATGGAGCAGGTTTGTATTGCCGAAGGGCGCGTGCAGGAATACGAGGTCCGGCCCGGCATGAAGATGGTGCTTTCAGACATCATCACTCACCACCAATACCAGGCGACCTCTTTGGCCGCGCCGCAGTTCTCGGCCATTGTCATGTTGCAGGGGCGGGCGCAGACTCAGCTCGCCAGCCAGAACACGGTCAGCATGATGGCTCAAAGTGGGGCCACCATTGCACATGCGGACGCGGTGGCCATGACAGGAACTCATCCTGCTGGGCAGCGCCTGCGTGGCTTGAACATCACTTTACATACGCCTGACAGCTTGGCTGATTCGCCCTTGGGAGAGATGCTGGCCAACGTCATGGGTTCGTCGCGGATACGATTGCAACGCTGGGCAGTGCCCCCGCATTTGTTGACCGCGATCGATCAGTTGATAGACAGCCCCTGGCAGGGCACCTTGCACAATCTGTTGCTGGAGGGCGTCAGCTTGCAAGTGCTGGCTCATGCGCTGGATGGCCTGGCCCGAGAAACAGAAAAAGATTCTCCCGTCTCCGCGCGCGATCGGCAATTGCTGGAACGTGTCAGAGAGCGTCTCTACCATTCGCCTGGCGAGGATCACACCTTGGCAGATCTGGCCAAACTGGCCTGCATGAGTCCCAGCACCTTGCGGGTGAAGTTTCAGGCGGTCTATCAATGCTCGGTATTTGGATGGCTGCGTGAGCGCAGGCTGGAACTGGCGCGAGAGTATCTGGCTCAAGGCTGGAGCGTACAGCAGGCAGCGCACTATGTAGGCTATCGCCATGCCACCAACTTCGCCACGGCATTCCGTGAGCGCTATGGCATCTCACCCAGCGAATTGAACTAGGCTGTCCCGTCATTGCCCAAAGCTCTTCAAGCGTTGCGCATTCCCCGACGGTGCTTGCATCGCTCATGCTGAAAGACCCTGCCCCTTGTGGGCCGCTTCTTTTTGTATGTGACTGTGCCGCCTTTCCTGCTTCCTCCGTATCCCTTGATGGTCTTGATGTTGGGCCTGCTGGCCTGCGTGGCACCGGCCACCATTGATGCTTATTTGCCTGCATTCAGCGCTCTGGAACAGGAGTTTAATGTGCCGCCACACAGCGTGCAGCAGACCCTGGGCGTGTACATGTCTGCCTATGCGGCCATGTTGTTATTGCACGGTACCTTGTCCGATGCCTGGGGACGCAAGCCGGTGGTGCTGGTTTCCTTGCTGGTTTATGTGGCAGGTTCAGTGATGGCCGCCGTGGCACCCAGTTTCTCCTTCTTGTTGGCGGGCCGTGTCCTGCAAGGTTTGTCCGCCGGAGCTGGCTTGGTCATCGGGCAGGCCATGGTGCGTGATTGCTATCAGGGGCAGCAAGCGCAGCGCACATTTTCTTATATCGTGCTGGTGTTCAATGTCTCGCCCGCGCTGGCGCCGATTGTGGGCGGGCAGTTGATCGCCCATCTGGGCTGGCGCTCGGTGTTCTGGATGCTGGCCGTATTGGCCGCGCTGGCGGCTTGTCTGTGCGCGCTGCGCCTGCCAGAGACCTTGCCGACGTCCAGACGTCAGCCTTTGGTCTGGGCGCAGTTGCGGGTCGAGCTATGGCTTTTGCTGTGCAATATCCCTTTTATGGGGATGAGCCTGGCTTTGAGCTTGTTGATCGGTGCGCAGGCATTTTTGATTGGTGCCGCGCCTGATTTCATCACCCATACCTTGAAGCTGCCCGAGACCGCGTTTGCGGCCTTGTTCGTGCCCTTGGTGATTGGGGCCAGCGCGGGAGCCTTGGCCTCGGCCCAGCTCGCTCGCCGTTGGGAAGCGCGCAAGCTGATTACTTGTGCCTATGGCTTGATGCTGGGGAGCTGCCTGGCCTATGTCGCCTACCTGGCACGTGCTGCAGAACCCGCGTTGCTGTGGGCGGTCGGGTTGCCGGCATTCTTTGCCGCCGGGCTGGCCATGCTGTTTCCGGTGATGACCATGCAGGTCTTGGCGCAGGTTCCCACACGCGCGGGGCTGGCGGCTTCCTTGCTGGGGTTTTGTCAGATGTCTACCTTTTCCCTGGTCAGTGGCTGGTGCGTGCCTTGGGTCTACGGGCAGCCTGTGTGCATGTCGGCCGCGATGCTGTTGGCCGTAGTTGCCAGTCTTGTCGCTTGGCTTTGGCTGCAAAAGCGTGCAGATCGGGCCGTGTCATAGGCAGGACTGATGTTTGGCATAGCGTTTTTGCGTTTGTGAATACATCGCTCTCAAGCATGAAGATGATAATTGTTCGCATCTAAAACCTTTGCTGAGATCCACCTTCATGTTTGCCGTTTCTTCCAGCTCTGCTCGCCTGCGAGTGCGTTTGCTGACACCTCTTACTCGCTCCGCCATGCTGCTGGCGGCCGCGGGCAGCCCAGCCTGGGCACAGGACAAGGCTCCTGATCAATCCCCCGTGGAGCTGTCCACAATTACGATCAAAGGCAATCGAGATCCGGGGGTGACCGAAACCAGCCAGTCCTACACTACCAAGGCAATGAGCACAGCCACGGGTTTGTCACTGTCCATTCGTGAAACACCGCAGTCGGTCAGCGTGGTGACCCGCCAGATGATGGAAGATCGCGGTATGCAGACAACGGCCGATGCCCTGCAAAGCGCCCCGGGTATTTCCGTGACGCGCAGCGATACCAACCGTTATTCCTTTTCCTCGCGTGGCTTTGGTATCGATAACTATCAGTTTGATGGCTGGACCCAGCCTGTGCTCTCGCCCTGGGCTTTTGGTGAAAGCAATCTGGACCTGGTGGTGTTTGATCGGGTTGAAGTGGTGCGCGGTGCGACAGGTTTGATGACGGGGGCGGGCAGCCCCTCGGCCTCGGTCAACTATGTACGCAAGCGTCCCTTGCGTGATTTTGCAGCATCGGGGGGCGTGAACGTAGGCAGCTGGGACTTTGCCCGTGGTTATGCCGATGTTTCCACACCCATTACCGAAGATGGCCGTATTCGCGGGCGTATTGTGGGGGCTTATGGCAAGGCCAATAGCTACACCAGTTTGCAGGACACCAAGACGCGCACCTTGTATGGCGTGATTACGGCTGACCTGATGCCCGGCATGGAATTGACTGGTGGAGTGGCCTATCAGTCCAGCTCGAACAATGGCTTTGGCAGTGGTTTTCCGCTGTTCTATAGCGATGGTTCGCGTACAGACTTCAAGCGCTCTGTTTCCAACAATACGGACTGGTCGCGCATCGAGAATGACACCACCACGGGCTTTCTGGATTTGAGCCATCAGTTTGCCAATGACTTGAAGCTGCGCCTGACTTATAACCAGTCGCACACCGATGCATCCATGAAGCAGATTTTCCGGGGCGGCTACCCGGATCGGGAAACCGGCTTGGGTACTGCCAACTCCTATTCCTATTACAAGGGGGATGTGCGTCGCAAGGCATTCAATGCCTCTTTGTCCGGCCCCTTCGAGCTGTTCGGTAAAGAGCATGAGTTCTCTGCGGGCTGGATGATGTCCCAGGACCGCGTCTCCTTCCCGCAGTATCGCGCCCTGGCACCTTTGCCGGATGCGGGCAGTTTTTATCAGCCGGGCCGCGTGCCCGAACCCGTGTGGTCAGGCGAGCCCTCCCAGGCGGATGACATGAACAACAGACAGTCTGGTGCCTATGCCGTGGGGCGTTTTGCCTTGATGGATAATCTGCGCTTGATGGTAGGGGGACGCCTGAGTAACTGGGAGACGGACCAGACCTACTTTGGTGCCAAACGCCAGTATCGCAACCGCAATGAGTTCATCCCTTATGCCGGCCTGATCTACGACTTTGACGACACCTACACGGCTTACGCCAGCTATACGGAAATCTTCAAACCGCAGAACGCCCGCAACGAACAGGGTGATCTTCTGGCTCCCATCACGGGTAAAAGCTACGAACTGGGCTTGAAGGCCGCCTGGCTGGATGGCCGCTTGAATGGGGCGGTATCCGTGTTCCAGACTCGCCAGGACAATCTGGCCGAAGCCACTGGCAATAACGTGATCGGCGCGCCGCCCAATACCCCCGCCTATCGCCCCGTGTCGGGAGCCAAGGTAGAAGGCATCGAGCTGGAGCTGGGCGGGGAGTTGATGCCAGGTTGGAACCTGGCCAGCAGCTTGACGACCTTCACGGCCAAGGACGCACAAGGCAAACCCATCAACACCAGCAAGCCACGTACTTTGTTCAAGCTCTACACCACCTATCGTTTGCAGGGCGATTGGCAAGGGCTGACAGTGGGTGGTGGTATCGACTGGCAAAACCGCATGTACCAGGATGCGACTGCACCGGGCCGTAAAGTGGTCAAGGTAGAGCAGGGCAGCTATGCCATCGTCAACCTGATGGCGCGCTATGACTTCAACAAGCGCATGTCCGCCACGCTGAACGTGAATAACCTGTTCGACAAGAAGTACTACTCGCAGATCGGGTTTTATAACCAGGGCTGGTATGGGGCGCCCCAGAACGTGATGCTGTCCTTGCGGGCGCAGTATTAAGAGAGAAAGGTGCAGGCAGTAGAGCCTGATGCAAAAGCCTGCTTGCCATCGCCAAGCAGGCTTTTTTATTGGAAGCGGATAGGTTGCTTGCTGTATCTCGGACACCGAGATCTTGTAGCCCTTGAGCTACAAGTACAGCGCTGTCGGTCTGCTTTGAGGCCTGCGGGCTACAAAATCAGGACACCAAAGCCAATAAATCAGTCACCCCAATATCGACACCTGCCTGATACAACAAGGTGCTGGCCTGACCGCGATGGTGAGTCTGGTGATTGAAAAAGTGCGTCACTAAAAGGGCAAAATCCTTCTCCATGCCCAGGCCCGCCATATTGCTGTAGCGTAGCGTTTGGCCCAGTTGCTCCGGTGTCAGCGTGGCGGCCCAATCAATAATGATCAGGTCCAGCTTGCGACGGTACTGATCCAGTTCCGCCAAGGTGTCGAACAACTGCTGGTCCAGTGCATGTGGCTTGGTAAACACCTCGATTTCTTCGCGCAAGACGTGGGCATCAGGATGCTGGGCAAAGCGGTGCAGCCAGACGGTGTCTCCCACTGCAATGTGCATCATGGTCTTGAACAGCGAACCGAAGAAAGCCCCGCGTTCCTGATGCAAGTCCTGCGCTGAAAGGCTCGCCGCCGCATCGTAAAGACGGCGGTTCATCTGGCTGTTGTAGGATGCCATGCGGATGGCGGTTTGGGGTGTCATGGAGTGCGTTGTCAGGGGCTGGAGTATCCAGATTATTTCTTTAAACAGGCTACAGGAGCAAGACTGAATCTTGTCTTTGCCTGTCATGACTTGCCCCAATGTCAAAGCGCTTGACCTGCAGATAGGTAGTCAGCTACATTTCAGCCATGGTGATTATTTGGTGGCGCGATGTTTGAACTCAAGGACCTTCCCAGTTACGACACATTGGTAACGCTGGGAGCCGAGTACAGCAATCCGGATGTGGATGGTTTGCATACCTGGTTGATCTGGGCTTCTGCCACCAGCGAGATGTTGTCTGCGTTTGAGGCCAATCTTGATCGGACAAGCGGTTTGTCTCAGACCCAGTTCTTTGTTCTGATTTTGCTGAAACGCAATCCAGAGGGGCTGAGTATTGGTGTACTGGCCGACGGGGTTTCGGTCACCTCACAAACCATGACACGCATTATTGATCGCATGGAAGCAGCAGGCCTGTGTGATCGGGAGCAGCACCCACAGGATCGTCGTGCCTGGGTGGTTCGATTGACCGAGCACGGGGCACAGGTGCTGGGCCAAGCCTTGCCAGCGCATTATGTGTGGGTTGCCAAGCTGATGAGCCATTTCGATGAATCAGAGCGGGAGATGCTGATTCGATTGATGTTCAAGATTAAGCAGGAAGGCGTGTTGCCCAAGACAAACGGCGGATAGTTGTCTGCCGTTTTTTTTAAACAGATATGTAGCTTACTGTATAACAGCCAGGAACATTAAAGATGAATGTATCCGCACATGAAGAGGGATCTGTAGGTACGGGCCTGCGGGCATTGATGGTGATCTGTGCCTTGTCCGTCGTCTCTTTGCTTTATCTGCCTTTGCCGGTGCTTGCCGTCCTGGAGCAATCCTACGGGGTGGGTGCAACAGGCATGGTCAGCAGTTTTGGGTTTGCCTACGCCTTGGGTTTTCTGATTTTTGGACCGCTGTCGGATCGCTTGGGGCGCTGCAAGGTCATGGTTGGCGGCTTGCTGGCTTTGGCCGGACTGACTGCTTTGCTGGCGGTGGTGCAGTCACCTGCCGCCATTGTTGTTGGCCGGCTGTGTCAGGGGCTGGCTGCTTCTTCATTTCCTCCGGTGGCGATTGCCTATCTGGCAGAGCGGGGCAGTCCACGACAGAGGATGTGGAGTGTTGCCTGGATGAGCACCGCCTTTTTGTCGGCAGGCCTGCTGGGGCAAATATATGGCGGCTTGATTGCCGGTCGTTGGGGGCTAGGAGCGGCTTTCTTGCCCTTGAGTGGCATTTTCATGCTGACGGCATGGCGCTTATGGCGCAGAGCGGCAGATGAGATGGAGTCGCAGGGCCTGCACGGTTTTCTGCGCAATTACCGATCGGTGGGCCGACTGCTGGCCAACCCCGGATTGCTGCGTGTCTATGTGCCGGCCTTCTTTCTGCTGCTGTGCTTTGTTGCCTTTTATATGACGCTTGATAGCAAGCTGGCTGCGCAGTTCACACAGTTGGGCCTGTCTCCCATGATGACGCGCGCTCTGGTTGCCCCTGCCTTTTTGATGCCTTTATTGGTGGCGCTGGTCATGCCCAGAATGGGGCCTCAGCGAGTCCTGAGCGCTGGCCTGGTGTGTGCTGCCACCGGCCTGGCACTCAGTGCGTTAGCCGGACAGGCCCATCCTTTGGGACTGCTTGGAGCCAGTTTCATCTTTGTGGCTGGGATTGGTATCAGTGTGCCGAGCCTGATCGCTCGAGTAGCCGGGCTAAGCGAATTGTCAGTACGAGGCTTGGCGGTATCGCTTTACACCTTTGTGCTGTTCATCGGAGCAAGCCTGGGGCCTTGGGTGGCTCAGCAGATTGCGGCCTGGCCTTTGGAGGATACGTATTTATTGCTGGCTGGCTTGCTGGCAGGGTGTGCGATCTATGCCCTTAGTGGATTAAGGCGCAGTGAGGTGCTCGTTAACAAGCAATAAGAAAAAAGGCAGCTATCACGGAAAGATGAGAAGGGCTCAGTTAATAAGTGCCTTTGCAAAACATCAGCGTCAAGAATTTTTAAGGGAGAGTAGAAAAATGGAAGTACTTATTGTTGTTCCGAAGGGCTTTGACCGATTTGCTCAGAATGAAAATTTATTGCTGTATGAGCGTCTGATGAAGCTGTTGCATGACGAGTCTCCTGAGCGCGGACCGTTGGCTGGCCGGCAGTTGATCGCTGGCCAGGGTTTGAGTCAGGAGCAGGTCAGTCATGCCTGGTTTGTAGGTATCAGTAAAGGCCTGCTTCAGGAGTTCAAGCATTGGCACACATGGCGAGGGAAGCGCCTGGCTGCCAAGCCCCTGGTACATAAGCATCGCCCGGAAAACACTCTGATTTCCGTACCTGAAGTTGCGCAAGATGGTGGCTTTATTGCGGACTTGATGCTGGATGATCGGAACGAGCTGATGCTGGACCATCTGACTGGACAGCATGTGCAGGGAATGGTGCTGACAGAGGCGTGCCGTCAGATGTTTTTGGCGGTAACAGAGCGGTTTTGCCTGGAGGACTACCAAGCACCCAAGCGCTACTTTGTGATCAACACGATGACGATGCGGTTTCAGGCGTTTGCGTTTCCTTTGCCCGCTCAAATCCGCTATCACGTTCTGGAGCAGAAAAAGCTCAGGGCGGATCGGGTCTGGTTTCATGCTGACATGAATATTTATCAGGGCGGTGCAGTCGTTGCAGGTATGGAAGTCAAGTTCACGGTCTTTGATGATGTGCTGATTACTCAGAAGGAAAACCAGTTGGCCGCCAGTGTTGTCCAGCAGTATGTCAATGAGTTGGGCATGCTCAATGCCCAGAGCGATGTCACGGATGATGTCTCTGCCTTTCTATCGAATCAGGCAACGGCTTCTTGCCCAGAGCAAGCCTTGCTGTAGAGCGATTACGGTTTTTTGAAAGATCGTCGACCAGGATTTTGTCCTGGTCGAACTTAAGGAAAGGCAGGGGATGGGAACAATTCAATTTGCATTTTTTGATGTTGATGAAACTCTCATCAACATGAAAAGCATGTTCAGTTTTCGCAATTACTACTGGTGCAAAACGCTTGGACAAGAGGGCGGTGAGGCTGCTAGTCAAGAAGCTGAGCGGCGAATGCGTGGACAGATTGCCGATGGTACATCCAGAGACGAAATTAATCGCTTGTTCTGGCATGTGTTCAAGGGCTGCAGACAAACTGATTTACAAGCAGCGATAGCAGACTGGCATCAGCAAATGCGCCAGCAAGAGAACTACTACATTCAGCCAGCCATCCAGGCTTTGCGGGAGCATCAGCGCAATGGCGTTCAGCCTGTGTTTGTATCTGGCTCCAGTTGCGACATTCTGCAGCCCCTGGCTCGAGATCTGGACGTGCGCTATGTGCTGGCTAATCAGTTGGAGATTCTCGCGGGCAATTACACCGGTGAAATCATGGGAATACAGACCATTGGCGAAGGGAAGCGGCGAGCCGTTCAACGGTTTCTGGAGCGTCAGGCAGGATGCGCTGCGGATTGTTATGGGTACGGCGATCACATTTCTGATCTGCCCATGCTGGAGCTTGTCGGTTTTCCGCGGGTGATAGCAGGAGACCCGAATTTGATGGGCATAGCACAAGAGCGTGGCTGGCCCATCTTGAATCAGTATTCCTTGTGATGAGGTAGGGATTATGTCGATACGTCTTATTGCGTTTAGTCGTTTGCTGATCCTGGGTGGCTTGGCTATGTGGTTGTCGATTGCCGTCATTAACAACGTCACGGATTCCGGGACTAATCGTTTACTGCTGAGCCATACGCTTTCTATGGATTTGGTGATGGCGGAGGAGCTGCTGGGTGCAGGCTTGTTGTGGAGGGCTTGGTCGGCGCAGTGGGCTCCGGTGGTTTTATATGTGGTGGCTGCTGTCCAACTGACTTGTGCCATCTTGCTGTGGTGGGCCGCCCTCTCTTATGCAAAGGCTTTCTGGGTGCAAAAGGCTTGTGTTCTTTTACGTGCTCGCAATCGCGCGGTACTGGCTTTGAGCCTGTTTGTTTTTTTGTGGTTGTTTTTCATCTGCGGCGGTTTGTGGTTTGGGTATTGGCTCAAGCAGGGGCCAGTCCAGATGGTGCACTTTAGCTTGATCGTGATTGGCTTATGCGCTCTGAATTATGTTCAGACGCAAGCTGTAGAGCAAGGCCGCGCGCTCTAGCTCTTTAGACCTGTCTTGGTTTTACGGCCTTGAGTTACCAGCTGGAAAACTTGGCCGTTTTTCTGAAAGCTGATTTTGAGAACGGGCCCATGAAGTTCGTTTTCTCTAGCGTGATGCTTTCTTTTCACAGGAGTCCGCCTTATGCGAGTCCATCTTTCTTTGCCATCCTTGTTTGCCGCTTTGATGATGCAAACGGCCTGGGTTTTTCCTGCTCAGGCTCAACAGAATGTCCTTTCCATTTCGGAGAATGCCATGAGCACGCTTGCCAGCCCTTCTATTGATGCCTTTATTCCGGAAACCCATGCCCAGGTCATGAGCCGTCAGGTCAGTGCGGATGGTGAGGCCGTTGTGTTGACGCGCTATGAGCGCAAGGACGGACGTAATGCCGGTCTGGAAGGCGAGCACTTTAGTTCGGTAATTGCGCCGTCAGGTCGCCTTAAAGGTTTTGCCAATATCTCTCTGGACCTGGTGGGCCGTCCTTTGCCAGACAGCCAGCGCAGTGAGGAAATCGCACGTGCGTTCCTGCAGCAGTATGCTCCTGACTTGTTGCCTCGCATGGAAATTCATTGGATCGACAAGCATGACGAGCCGATTCGTGTGGAGCGTAATGGCCGTATGGAGACGGTCACCTTGACCGGGATGAAGGTGAAGGCTCGCAATCTGGAGGATCGTCTGTGGTTCTGGGTGATTGTGGGCCCGGATGAGCAACCTATGATCTTTGAACGTGACATCACATGGATTACCTTTCCCGGGCATAGGCAAACTGAAAAATGGCTGCATGACAGCTGGCTGAAGAAGCAGCCCAAGGAGAGTTCGAGTGGTTCCAAAGTGGGCTAAGGGCCTGCGCGGTGGGATCTGAATAGAACAGGGCGCGACTGCTTGCGGTCGCGTCTTTTTCGTCGGAGTACGTTTTTTTTGCAATAAAGGCAGACAGCCAGCCCCGGACTTTTCCTGCGTGCCTTGGCAGGCTTTATTTCATATATGGAATATCGTTTCTTACAGCTTTTTTAGCTTGATGCCTTTTTAAGCGGACAAAACTGTCCGTATAATTTCGGAATGAAAAACCGGAATTTACCTAATCGTTCTGATGCCTTGGAACGCCGGGAACTGTTGCTGGATGCGGCTAACACGGTCTTTAGCAAGTGTGGTGTCACGGCCCCTTTGGATCAGGTTGTGTCGCAGGCAGGGGTAGGACGGGCGACGCTCTATCGCAATTTCCCTGATCGGGCTGCCTTGATGGAGGCGTTGCTGATACGGGCAGCAGACCGGATTGAAGAGCGCTTCTTAAGCAAGCGCAAAGGCAATGCCCAGGACTTCAAGGTCTTGATGCAGGTGCTGGCAGGGTTCGCGCTGGAGTCGGCTCCCATGTCGGATTACTGGAAGGCGATTGACCCCAATCACCCCACCATTGTGGGGGTGCGCGCACGTTTGGTTGATCTGGCGCGCGAACCCTTGGCAATGGGGCAGGCCGCCGGGCAGTGCAACCCGGCCTTGCAGCCCACGGACATTCCCTTGTTGATTGGCATGCTGGCTGCCAGCTTGCGGGGGCGCACGGACAAGGAAAGGCTACTGTTCGTAAAACGCTCGCTGAAGTTCTTGTGTGAAGGCGTGTTGTTGCAGGTGGACCGTAATGCTCCCGATTGGGAGCCTGAATGAGTCAGTACATCAAGCCGCATCCGCATTGGGAGGAGCATGAAAAGCCCTTCATGCCGGGCTCGCCATCGGCACCTCATCATGAATCGCATATCCGTATGGCTTATGGTCTGGTTGCGATTCTGGTTGGTTTGACAGGTGGTTTGGGTAATGCCCTGGTGTCGGTGAATTTGCCGACGCTGCAAGGGGAGCTGGGGTTGACGCCCTCCGAGGCAGCCTGGTTGCCCGCAGCCTATGCCATGGTCAATATCACCGCCAATTTGCTGGTGTTCAAGTTCAGGCAGCAATATGGCATGCGCCTGTTTGCCGAGATAGGCCTGGGTTTGTATGCCGTTCTGGCCTTGCTGCATCTATCCATTAATAGTGCTGAATCACTGATTTTTCTGCGTGGTGCCAGCGGGTTTTCTGGTGCGGCGGCTAGCACCCTGGGCGTCTTGTACATGCTGCAAGCTTTCCCCAGACGCCTGCTAGGTAAGGCTTTGGTGCTGGGAGTGAGTATCACGCAAATGGCGACGCCCTTGGCCTGGGTGCTGTCGCCGTCCTTGATAGAGCTGGGGAATTGGCACGGCCTGTATAGCTTTGAGGCGGGCATGGCCTTGTGCTCCTTTGCGGCAGTAGTGCTGTTGAAGTTGCCCCCCGGCTATCAGATCAAGGCGTTTGAAAAACTGGACTTCCTGGCTTTTGCCTTGTTTGCTCCGGCTGCCGGTTTGCTGATCGCATTCTTGACGCAAGGCTATATCCGCTGGTGGTTCAACGACACAAGCCTGGCCTGGATGGCGATGGCGTCCTTGTTCCTGTTCACCGTCTGTTCGTTTCTGGAATATCACCGCGTCAATCCTTTGCTGAAAGTGCGGTGGTTGGCGCAGGGTTCCACCATTTACTTTGCCGTCGGGGCCATGATTTTGCGCTTCATCACGACCGAGCAGAACTACGGCATGGTTAATATGCTGCGCAGTTTGGGCATGGGCTCGGAGCAGATGCAGCCTTTGTTCTGGGTGGTGTTTGTGGGCATTGTGTGCGGCATTGTGCTCAGCGCCATCACCTTTGGGCCCAAGACGATTCTGGTACAGGTGTTTGCCGCGATTTTGCTGATTGGCGTGTCCAGCTTCATGGATTTTGGGCGTACCAGCCTGGACCGCCCACAGGACTTTTTCTATAGCCAGTTCGTGCTGTCCATTGGCGCGGGCATGTTCATGGGACCCTTGGTGATGATTGGCTTCAAGCAAGCCTTCAAGTATGGCCCTGACCATATCGTGACTTTTATTGTGCTGCTCAATGTCACTCAGACTTTGGGCGGATTGATGGGCACCGCGACCTTGAGCACGTTTCAGCAGCAGCGCCAGCAGCATCATTACGCGGCCATTGTCAGCCATGTGAATGTGGCTGAGCCTTTGGTGGCCAATCGTCTGAAACAGCAGCAACAGGCTGTAGGGCCAACGGTGACCGATCCGATGTTGAGGGCGGCGACGGGCACGGCTCAGTTGGCACAGATTGCCCGCCGCGAGGCCAGCGTTCGGGCTTACAACGATGTTTTTCTGTTGATTGGCATTCTGGCGACGGGCTTTCTGTTGTGGCCCGTGTTGCTGGCCGCTGGCCCCGCAATTCAGTCCAGACGAGCGCAAGCCGCTGCTGGCACTTCTTCGAATTCTTAAACCTGGTCCGTATTTATGAGTCAAGACACTTCATCTGAAAATCAGGATCGCAATAGTGAGCTTGCCGCGCCGACAGACTCGGATAACGATGGCAAGCTGGGTCCGAATACTGAACCTTCTCTGCCGCCCAAGATCATCAAACCCAGCAAACGCAGTGTCATTGCGATGGCCTTTGTATTGTTGGGAGGTTTGCTGTTGATCTTGTGGGCTTGGAACCTGGGGCCGTTCAACACCACTCGCGTCACTACCGACAACGCCTATGTACGTGGGCAGATGACGGTGCTGGCACCGCAGGTAAGCGGTTATGTGTCCGAGGTACTGGTGCAGGACTTTGAGCGAGTCCAGGCGGGCCAGCCTTTGGTGCGCATTGATGAGCGCATTTATAAAGAAAAACTGCATCAGGCGCAGGCTCAACTGGATGCGGCTTTGGCTGAGTTGGCGAATCTGGATCAAGCCCAGGCACAGAACCGCGCCAGCCTGGATGCTCGCAAGGCGGCCTTGGTGTCGGCTCAGGCTGAAGCCCGTCGCTCCGAGGCGGATCGTAATCGTGCCAGGGAATTGGCAAACAAAGGTTCGATCTCGGTGCGAGAGCGAGATCAGGCTGTAGCGACTGCCGAGCTGGGGCGCGGCAATATGTTGCAAGCCAAGGCAAACATTGCGATTGCCGAAGAAACCATCAAGTCCACCGAGGTGGCTCGGGCGACCTTGCAGGCCAAGGTGAAATCCGCTGAAGCCGCCTTGGGTTTGGCTCGCATCGATATGGATAACACCGTGGTGACCGCGCCTGCAGCCGGTCAGGTCAGCGAAGCGTCTGTGCGTCAGGGGCAGTATGTGACGGCAGGTTCGCAACTGCTGTTTCTGGTGCCGGATACCCGTTGGGTAGTGGCGAACTTCAAGGAAACGCAGACGGCGGGTATTCATGTGGGGCAGTTGGCCCGATTCACCGTTGATGGTCTGGATGGCACAGAGTTTCAAGGTCATGTAGAGCGTATTGCCCCGGCCACGGGCTCCGAGTTTTCCGTGCTGCGCGCGGATAATGCCAGTGGCAACTTCACCAAGGTTGTTCAGCGCTTGCCGGTACGCATTGCTATCGATGCGGATCAGCCCGGTATGGAGCGTTTGCGACCTGGCATGTCCGTGATTGCCAAGGTGGATATTTCCGATAAGCCTGATCAAACAAAACAGGAGCATGAACAATGACCCTGTCTGCAAGAACGTATGGCATGGCCATCTTAAGTGGCGCGGCGCTGTTGTCCGGCTGTATGCCTGCTTACCGGGTCGCACCCGAGCAGGCGCAGGTAACCGTGCCATCCGGGTGGATAGGAGCATCCTCTGAAGGCACAGTCGTTGATTCGGCCTGGTGGAAAGCCTTTAACGATCCCGGCTTGAGTGCACTTGTAGAAGCTGCCTTGGCACGTAATAACGATATTTTGAGTGCTGCTACCCGCATCGAACAGGCAAGGGCCGCGGTGCAGCTGGCGGATTCGTCCTTGGGCCCTTCCTTGTCCTTTGACACAGGCGCGCATGCAGAGCGGGCCCTGGGGCCTGGCGGTATGGCAATCAGCCGTGCGGTACAGCCTGCCGTGCAATTGAATTGGGAGCTGGATCTCTGGGGGCGCTTGAGTTCGCAGGCGAAAGCGGCTGAACTCAAACTGTCTGCTACGCAGGCGGATTATGATGCCATTGCTTTGAGCGTCGCCTCCGAGACAGCACGTACCTATATTGCCTTGCTGGGTCTGGATGCACAGTTGCAGCAGGCCAAGGCCACCTCTACCTCCCGGACAGAAGCCTTGCGCCTGGCGCAGGAAAAGTTTGATGCGGGCTATATCTCCCAGCTGGAGTTGACCCAGGCCCAGTCCGAGCTGGAAGCGGTAGCGCAGCATATTCCGCAGCTGGAATTGGCGATTAGCCGTCATCACAATGCTTTGCGCCTCTTGTCCGGGGAGTTGCCTGCGGCTTATGAACAGAACGCCAGTTCCACCTTGTCGGCTTTAGAGCTGCCTGCACCGGGCTCTGGCTTGCCGTCCGAGCTGCTACGCCGCCGTCCTGATATTGCGCGAGCAGAGCTCGGTTTGGCTTCCAAGGACGCGTCCATGGCAGCCAGCCGGGCTGCCTTTTTGCCACAGGTTTCCTTGTCGGCACGGGCAGGGGCTTTGTACGTCAGCGCCTTGAGTTATGACCCGACCAAGATCTGGAGTTTGGGCGGCAGCATTCTGGCACCAATTTTTGACCGTGGTCGTTTGCAGGCGCAGTTTGATTCTGCAACAGCCCAGCGCGATGAGGCGGCCTTTGCGTATCGCGGCGTTGTTTTGACGGCCTTTTCCGAAGTGGAAAACGCCTTGGCGGGCCAGCGTCGTTTTGCGGAAGAGTTAAGCCACGTGACCGCGCGTCGGGACGTCTTGAAGCGCTCTTTGGAACACGCCCGCAATCGCTATGAGGCTGGCTATGCGTCTTATCTGGAACAACTAGATGCGCAGCGGAATCTGTACGAGGCAGAAAACCAGGTCATCGCCGTGCGGGAAAACCAGTTGCAGAATATGGTGGATCTGTACAAGGCGCTGGGTGGCGGCTGGGATTATGAAAAGGCGATGAAGCGGGAGTAACTTGAAAGAGTCGGTAGAGGGGCCCTGTCAGGTGGAGCATGTGTTTTGCTGCTACTGCTCCCGCAAAATCCGCCGAATTTCCAGAATTGCCTCGGGCGTCTCCTGCACACTGTGGGAGAACGGAATCACCAGCTCCGACGTCGCGCCGGGCAGATGAGAGCTTTGATAAGGCACCAGCCCATCGTCCGAATACAGCAGGTCTTTTTTGGGCGTGTCGTTGGCGATAATGCTGTGATACCGCACTTGCGTGGAGATCGGCATTTTGGAGGTAATCTGCATGAATGGATCGCTGTCGCGCAGGCTTTCCACGCCATTGGGCAGGATCAGCATCTCGTCTTTGGCGGGCGTATTGCCAACCGCCACCTGGCTAAGTTTGTTGAGTTGAGTCACCACCGTAACCGGCAAGGTAATCAGTGCTGCCGCCAAGCGTGAAATACGATTTCCTGCAAACGGCGTGCCCTTGTGAGGCGCAGCAATAAAGATGGCTGTCGTTACGCCGGGCAGGGGAGAGAAGTGCACCACATTGCCAAACTCCTGATTCATTTTGGCGATGCTGACATCATCCATTTGATAACGGTCGCGGGCCGCGTCTTCCAGTAGATTGTCGGACGAGGACACCAGCAAACGTCCCAGCACACCGCCCATGCTATGGCCGATCACCACGATATTGTTTGAGGCAATGGCCTTCCTGTCCGGATCAAAATGCCGGAAGGTTTCTGTCAGGGCTTTGCGAATCTCGGCATTGTTGTAGGGCAGGGGCAGATTGGTTGGATAGTAGACCTGCCAGATCTGATAGCGATCCCGTAACTCCTCATCGCCCAGCACCTCATTGGCGACGTTAATCCAAGCTTCCGGGCTGCTGGCCAGGCCGTGCAGCATGATGATGACGCGGCGATTCGGGTCATAGGGTTGCAGCAGGAACACATGCGGGGATTCAATACCACCGTCCCGTCCCAGGACGGTGCGCAAAGCCTGGGTCGAGAAGTCCGAGCGCGCCAGCCATAGCCCGTAGGCAGAGGTGTAATTGGCCGCCAAGGGCACTTGCACGTCTTTCAGCTTGACGCTGGTTTGCTGGTACGGATCGTAGCCAATAATGGTGGCGTCGCGAGTTTGCAGAACCTGGGACAGGGTTTCGCCGGGGAAAGTAATAATCCCCGTGACAGCCTGGAAAGGCGGTTCGCTGTAGGTGCTTTGAAAGCTGTTCGGCGTGACATCCTTTGACTCGTTCACGACCACCATCTCGGCTCCAAAACCGTCGCGCCGATAAATGCTGCGCACCCCGCGGAATGTTAATTGGGAGGCCGGAATCAGCTCATGGGGCTGAGGGGCGGTGGCATCGCGTACCTGGGACAGATCACCACGAATACGCCACCGACCAATCTCGATAGTTTTCTGGAAGGCGTAGCTGGTGTCGTGATACTTGGCAAACAGCAGCATGGTCGCTTGCTGCACCGCGTAGTTGTAGTAGTCACGCACCTGGGTCTGGCGGTCTTCAAATGCCCGGTCTCCAGGCCTGCGATCCGTGAAGAACAGATAGGCGTAGGCATAGCGGGCGCTTTGCAGATAGGCATCGAACAGATCGGTCGAGAAGTCTGGCCGGGCATTGCGCCGACCTTGCAAGCGCAAGGCCTCTTGCGTCCAGATCTCGGCCAAGGTGGCCATGCGCTGCTCGGTGTCCAGATTCCACAGCTCTGTCAGCCTGGAAGAGCAGTGGGGAATGTCCTTGGCGCATTGCTCGGGCGCGATAGCCAGACTGGTCAGCGTATCGCGTGCGGAGGCGCTGAGTTTATTAGTGGTAAGAATGTCGCCACGGCGCTGGGCAATGTAGTCCTCGGTGCTGACAGTAGCGATTTTGACGCCGGCGCAGCCGCTCAGCAGTATGGCCAGAACTGTGATGGCCCCAGCCTTGTATAGCCCGCTCCTATGCTTGCCAGATACAAGCCGCTTCAAGCTGGTCGCGACGGCTTGTACCGGTGCCAGGTCAAGCAGCGTGTTCCGTACAGAATTAATCAAGGCCATCACGTTCTACAGTGGGTTCGTTGACGGGTTTAGAGGAGCTTGGTGCCGTGATACGGACTCAAGCAGCTGTCCAGCGGCGCCAAATCGGCAGATCTGCGGAATGTGTCCGTGTGCGAAATGCGATATTAACCTATAGGCCTGGTACTGGCAGCAGCCGGATCTGGGCTGTGCAAAGCGTGCTTAGTCTTCTTTGCTGCGGGCGCGGTAGGTGTATTCAGTCTGTATGGAGGCACTGCGTTCGTAGGCGCAGCGTTCCAGGCATCGCTGCAATGTAAAGCGCTAATTCTTGGTGAGGGGCTAGTTTTAAGCGTGTGGGGTGGAGCCGCATCAGAGCGGGGTGGAACTATCGGTTTGCTCTTATGGTGTTTTAGCTGCTCTATACGCCTGCCTGCAGCAGAAAAGAAAAAAGCCCAAACCGAAGTTTGGGCTTTTTGAATTTGGAGCGGGAGACGAGTCTCGAACTCGCGACCTCAACCTTGGCAAGGTTGCGCTCTACCAACTGAGCTACTCCCGCATTTTTTACTGCACTACCGACTTGTGACCAGAATTACTGGAGGCGCAAGCCGGAATCGAACCGACCTAGACGGATTTGCAATCCGCTGCATAACCACTCTGCCATTGCGCCGTGGTCGATTAAAAAGGGAAGCCTAGGCTTCCCTTAGGAATCTGGAGCGGGAGACGAGTCTCGAACTCGCGACCTCAACCTTGGCAAGGTTGCGCTCTACCAACTGAGCTACTCCCGCATTTTGCTGTGCAGATTGAATCTGTTTTCAGCGTTTTACTTATTAGCTATTGCTTATTAAGTAAAGAAAGCTAGTTTAGAGTGGCTATCTTTGTTTGTCAAGCGTTTTTGATATTTTGCCTAAGCTTTTTATCAGTACTGCCTAACGAACTAGCCTGCCTTCAAACTGCTTTTTGCTGCGAAACCGACGCTGCGCTAAGCAAGAACGTAACTATAGACTGCAGCAAAGAAGCTTGTCAATAGATTCTGTAAATTTTTCCGGAAAATTGTCTGTCCGAGCTATGCTTACTGCTTTCTTTGATCGTGGGACAGGGCCGTGGACAGGCAGCGTAATGTGGATTTGAGCTCTTTTAATACCTTGGGTTTGGGCAGCCGCGCGCGCGACCTGGTGGTGTATGACAATGTTACCCAGCTGCCTGCCTTGCAAGCGCTGGTGGAGCAGGGCGAGCGTATCTTTGTGCTGGGCGGTGGCAGCAATGTGGTGCTGGCCGAGCACGTTGATGCCCTGGTGATCAAGGTAGAAAGCAAAGGGATTGGTTTACTGCAGGAGCGGGACGATGCCTATATCGTGGAAGCGCAGGCGGGTGAATGCTGGCATGACTTTGTGCAGTATTGTTTGAATCAAGGCTGGCCCGGTCTGGAGAACCTGGCTTTGATTCCCGGTACGGTAGGTGCTGCGCCTGTACAAAATATTGGTGCTTATGGCTTGGAGCTGGAGCAGCGGGTGCACAGCGTGCTGGCCTGGAGCTTTAAAGAAGGCAAAGAGGTGGAACTGTTTGCGGCCGAGTGTGGCTTTGCTTATAGAGACAGTCGCTTCAAGCACGACCCGGCCGGGAGCTGGTTGATTCTGGCGGTGCGCTTTGCCTTGCCGCGTCAGTGGAAACCGGTGCTGGAGTACCCCGATCTTAATAAGCAAGCTCATTTGGCGGGGGAGCCAGACCCTCAACGTATTTTTGATGCGGTTTGCGAGATTCGCCGTCAAAAATTGCCTGACCCTCGTGTCTTGGGTAATGCGGGCAGTTTCTTCAAGAATCCCCTTGTGCAGACCGAGCAGCGTGATGCCTTGAAGCAGCAATGGCCCAATCTGGTTTCTTATGAAGTTGGGCAGGGCCAATGCAAACTAGCGGCGGGCTGGTTGATTGACCAGTGTGGCTGGAAAGGCAAGCGTGATGGTGCCGTGGGCGTGCACGATCGCCAGGCTTTGGTGCTGGTGAATCATGGTGGCGGAACTGCGCATGATATTGAACGCCTGGCCCAGGCGATTCGGGGTTCTGTTCGGGAACGCTTCGGCGTGGAGTTGGAACAAGAGCCCGTTATTGTCAATTAAACATCGACCGCGCCCCACCATCGCAGAGTTTGTGCCAGATGGTGGCGCACGGCTTCCATGGCCGCTTCGGGGTTTCCTGCCTGTAGCGTATCCAGAATCTGTAAATGCTCCTTCATGGCGGGCACAATGCGCTCGGGTAAAGGGCGGCGCGAGTGCTGCAGCACATTGATGCGATCACAGTTCTCTTCGTAGATTGTCATGGCCGAGCGGTTCTGTAGTGCTTGAGCCAGATAGCGATGCAAGGCCCAGTCCACTTCCATGGCCTGAATCTGCAAAGCGGTGGTAACAAGGCCGCTTTGTGCCTGCTCCAAAATCTTCTCGTGCTTGTCCCGCAAGCTCTCCAATGCGGGCTGCTTGGCACAGCTAGCCAGTATCCTGGCCCCCTCCTGATCAAAGACACAGCGCAGTTGGAAGCATTCCCGCAGCGCTTCCGTGGTTGCCTCCAGAACCAAAACTCCCCGCTTGGGCAGGATGGACACCAGCCCGGCAGCCGCAGCGCGCTTGACCGCTTCACGCACTGGGGCCAGAGGGAAGTCGCTTAATTTCATCAGCTCCGCCATCGACACCATCTGCCCCGCGCGAACCTGCCCTGTAGCCAATAAATGACGAAATGCCTGAAACGCCTGGGTGGCCAGCAAAGTGTCATCAGAGGAGGAGGGAATACTCATTTGGCGTCTCCGGTTTGCGCGCGTCGGGTTTCGTATTTGATTTTAGTTATGTTTGGCATTTCAAATTATATATATTTTGAAATGCCAGACGGGATTTTAGCTTGCGGACTTATTCTTGAATAAACAGCGCTTTGCGCAGATTTATGGCGCATAAAAATAGGGGTTTTGATATCGAGTTTGGCTTGCTCAAACCCTTGCTTTGAATAGCGGTTTATCTGCTTGTGGCGGGCTTGAGCAACTGGGGAGGGGCGCGTTCAGTTCATTTTGTTTCTGAGCGGCAATGGGAATTGAGTTTGGCCATTCATAAGCTGGAAACCCGTGTCAGCGATCTAGGCTGACACGGGTTTTTTATTGAGCGTTAAGTTAACTTATCATCAATTGAATCAGTCTTTTAAGCCGAAACTTCCTCCAGCGAACGCCCCTTGGTTTCTACCCCCAATGCAATCACCACCAACGCTGCAATAGAAAAGGAAATAGCCCCCAAGGTGAAAACGCCTGCATGACCGGTCCAGGGCAGGATAAAGCCCACCAGCAGCGGTCCGAACAAGGAACCCAGTCGGCCAATGGAAGAGGCAAAGCCCGCGCCTGTGCTGCGTGTCCGTGTGGGGTACAGCTCGGGGGTGTAGGCATACAAAACCGACCACATGCCAAACATGAAGAACTGCATGCACAAACCAGCGCCAATCAGTTGAGCAACAGGCGCCTGACTGGTGGCGACGTGGCCATAGATAAAGGCACAGCCGGCGCTACCGAATAGCATCAAGACCATGGTTGCCTTGCGACCCCATTTCTCCAGCAACCAGGCCGAGAAGATGAAGCCTGGAATACCGGCCAGGGAAATATAGATGGTGTAGGTAACGGACTTGGTGACTTCATATCCGGCTTGTTGCAATAGTGCGCCCAGCCAGGTAGTGAGACCGTAGTAGCCCAGCAAGGAGAAGAACCACAGCATCCACAGCATCAGGGTACGGCGGGCGTATTGGCCTTGCCAAAGCTGGGCAAACAGCGCGCCACGCTTAAGCTTCTCGCAAGGGGTGGGGGGCAGGGGAGAGGGCAGAGCCTGGCCGCCGTTGGCCTGAATAACTTTATGTTCAAAGGCCGTGGTGACTTGTTCGGCGCGGTCGTTATGGCCTGCTTCTTCCAGCCAGCGGGGGGACTCAGGAACCCAGCGACGAATCACGAACACAAACAGGGCAGGGATAGACAGGGCGATGAAGATTCCGCGCCAGCCTATATAGTCCAGACTCAGATATGTCAGAATCCCGGCGCTGATAAAGCCTAGCGGCCAGAAGCCTTCCAGAATCGCAATATATCGACCGCGACTTTTAGCGGGCACAATCTCCGAGACCATGGCCAGGCCGATGGGAAATTCCATTCCCATGCCAAACCCCAGCAGCACCCGAAACGCCATCAACTGCTCGACGTTTTGGGACAGGCCACAGGCCAGGCTTCCTACGCCCCAAAAAATCATGCTCCATTGAAAGACAGGTTTGCGCCCGTACTTGTCTGCCAGCATGCCCGCAATGGCAGCACCCAAAAACATGCCTAAAAAGCTGGAGCTGGCCAGCATCCCCGCCTGCGCGGTGCTGAGCCCCATTTCTGCTTTGATGGAACCTAAAACAAAAGTCATGATGCCCAGGTCCATGGAATCAAAGAACCAGGCGGTCGCGATAATACCGAACAGCATGCGTTGATAGCGTGTCATGGGCAATCGCTCCAGGCGATTGGCCACATTGGGGGATACGGCTGTCATAGGTGTCTCCTGTAGGTCCGCTCTTGTGGCGGGTTTATGTATAGGTGACCTGCCGTCAGGCCATGGCAGGCCTTTTTTCTTCTACTGATATATTACATGGATACTAGTGGTATCTATTTGAAGATTAAATAATGGTATGTACTTAGCTGGCTAATTAATTGTGGGTCAGTGCTCCGGCTAAAGAGCCCTCAAAAGCGTGTTGAATAATGCGTTGATAGGCGCTGGTGCAGTTAGCAACCGGGAAAGCTTTGGCAAGACGAGTCACTTGCAGGGCGTCGCTCAACAGGCGCTCCAGCTGATGCTCCTGTACGCCGCATTGGCTCAGGTCCGAGGGGATGTCCAGTTGCTCGACCAGCGACCGCACATAGGCAGGCAGGGCCAGTAAGGTATCTTCCGGCTTGCCGGTTGGCATGCCCAGTAGTTGGGCGACTTCCAGCAATTCCGAGGCGCGGGTTTCACGCAGTTCGTCCAGAACGTAGGGCAGCAGCACGGCATTGGTGGTGCCGTGAGATTGATGCGTCAAACCTGCCAGTGCGTAGGCAATGCCGTGCACCGCATTCAGACCTGCCGTGCCGTAGGACAGGGCGGCATAGTAGCTGGCGCTGGCCATGCCATCACGGGCTTCAGTGTCGGTGCCGTCGCGATAGGCTCGCAGCATGTATTGGCCGCACAGGCGTATGGACTCGCGTGCAAACATCATGGTCAGGCTGGATCGGCCACTATAGCCAGGGTCGGGGCTACCGCCACGGTCAAACAAGCTGGCGTCCTGAGTCACGAAGGATTCAATTGCGTGGGTCAGGGCATCAATACCGGCGTCGGCAGTGACGCGGGGTGGGCAGCTATCGCTGAGTTCCGGGTCGATGACCGCAATGGCGGGACGCAGCGCATTGCCCATGACGGCAATTTTGGTGGCATTGTCGGGGTCGACCAGAATGGCTCCCGGTGTTGCTTCTGATCCCGTGCCGGAGGTGGTGGGCAGGGCGATCAAGGGCAAGGGCTTGGTGTGGGCGGGCCAGGCCCCGCTGTAGGTGCGTATGGGCTCCCCGGTGGGGACGGTCAGACACAGGGCTTTAGCCAGATCTATATTGCTTCCGCCGCCCAACGCCAATACGAAATCGATAGGGTGATCGGCCAGGTGAGCACGTACTTGCAGCGTGGCCTGATCACATAAGGTAGTGGAAGGATCTGGCTCGCCACCATCAAAAACCACAAGCTCAATTCCCTGTTCTCTACAGGCGGCGATGTGGTCCTGAACCCAGGTGGTTTGAATGGTGAAAAAACGGTCGGTAATCAATAAGCCGCGACGCCAGCCCAGGTGGGCAATCAAGGCAGGTAGTTCATGGCGGCAGCCGCGTCCCATCAGGGTGCGGGGTGGTGGGCAAAAGAAAACGTGTGTGTTCATACGGCAGTCCTTGCGGTGTGTAGAGAGCAGAAGGGTTCTATCAATGAGGCGATCAGTTCAGTGTGCGAGCCCAGAATGCTGTGGCCCGCATCAGGCAGGCTGTGCAAGGTGGCTTGTGGCAGTGCCTGCGCCAACCGGTGGGCGTGCTCAATGGGACAGTCCTGATCCTGCTCGCCGTGGATGATCAAAGAGGGGATGGAAATACGGGGAAGTTGCGCATACAGGTCGTGGTGCCGATTAGCCAGCCAGGTCCAGGCCACATCTAGATGACCTGCGGCCTCCAGCAGGCCCAGGCGCTGTTCCCGTTCTGCAATTTCTTGCAGCAAGGCAGGCGTGTCCTGGGCCTTGAACCATTGAGTCCGGTTCAGGCTGGCTGTGCCCGATAACAACAGCAGGGCTTGAGGCAGTGGGGCCTGTTCGTCCAGTAAAGTCAGACAGGTTTGCAGCACCACCGAGACGCCCAGGCTCCAGCCTGCCAGGGCATAGGGCGTGTGTTCAGGCAAGGCTTGAATGCTGGCGCGTAGATCCTGCACAAAGCCGTCCAGCCCGTAATCTTCCTGGCTGGAGCCGCGAAAGGTATTGCCTCGGCCTCGCAAGTCCGGGGTGTGCCAGGACATCAAATTCGAGCTGGCGTTGACCACTGGCAGCCAGCTGCGATGGGTGCCCTGAATCCCATGCACGGCAATGATGGTGGTTTGTTTTGAATCGCAGGCAATGCTCATGTGGCTTCCTGGAGTAGATAAATACAACTAAGATATGAGGCTGTTGCCCAGTTCCGGCCTTGTACTTGCAGGGCCAGAGCAGGCGTCAGAGTTTGGGTGTCAGCAGCAAACGCTGCGTTTTAAAGGCAGGGTCAGCATGGTTACAAGCAAGCGGAAGGTAGCGGGAAAAGGGCAGGCTCAAGATGAGGTGCTGGACATCAAGGCCTTGACGGAACCCAAGCCCAAGCTCACAGACATTGCTTATGAGCGTTTGGAAGAAGCCATCATTACCCTGAAGCTGCCGCCGGGCAGCATCGTGTCCGAGCTGACCTTGAGCCAGATGTTCGAGATTGGCCGCACGCCGATTCGGGAGGCCATTCAACGTCTGGCACGCGAACATTTGATGCTGGTCTTGCCGCAGCGTGGGCTGTTGATTCCAGAGCTGGACATGCCCAAGCAACTGCGCCTGATCGAGACGCGACGGGAGATCGAGCGTCTGATCTGCCGTAGTGCGGCCAAACGGGCGACACGCGATCAACGCGAGCAATTCAAGAGCTTGCATGATGCTTTCCTGGAAGCAGCCACCCAGAACGATGAAGTCAGTTTTATCCGGGCAGATCGACGGTTGAATGAGCTGGAAATCGAGGCGGCTCGCAATGAGTTTGCCGAGGCAGCGATGCGTCTGACACATGGGCTATCCCGTCGTTTCTGGTTCTGCCACTATCAGCAAAATCCGGATTTAACGCAGATGGGCAGACTGCATGCCAACTTGGCGATGTCCATTGCCGGGGGCGATATGGACCAGGCCGGTCAAAGCCTGGATCTCTTGATGGACTACATCGAAGAACTCGCCCGCACGACCCTGATTTCCAGCTTGTAAGGACAGGCAGGGCCTTAGCTGGCCAGGCCACGCTCCAGGGCGTGGGCCTCTTCTTTTTTCAAGGCCGGGCCGTCCGTGGTGTCGCCAGTATCTTCAAAACGGAAACGGCGAATAATGGGCTTGAGCTCTTCCTTGACGTGCTTTTCGCTATAGCCATTGAACAGGTGGCCAAGCAGACCGCGACGCAGATCCGTAGTGCCCATGGCCCAGTCGGCGATCGGGAACGTCAGGTTCATGTTGTACTTCATCATGATGCCCTGATTGTGGTGGGCGGTATGGTGGCGGCGAATGGTGTTGATGAAGGGCATATTGCGCACAAAGCTGTTCTCATGCACATGGCAGCAGTAGTGAAAGGCCTCGTACACCAGGTACTGTGCCACCATGGTCATGAATACAAAATAGCCTGCATTGGGGTTGATGATGGTTGCGGCCAGCCAGCCCAGAATCCCGCCGCCTACCCCCAACGTGGCCAGAACGCGCCAGGGGAAAAACACAATCCGGAACTCCTTGCTGGAATCAATTGTGGCTTCGTTGTCGGTGAAGTACTGGTGATGCTGGCGGGTGTGGCGTTCGTAGATTTCCCGCAAGCCAATGATGTTGATGCGTCGGTGCATCACATAACGGTGCATGGCCCATTCAACAAAATTACCCGCCAGAAAAACGGGGATCACAATCAGCCATTCCCAACCTACCGGGCCTAGCTGGGTGATGCTGTAGTAAATCGCTGCCAAGCCCACGATATAGGTCACTACCACGTGAACAATGCCGTTGTAGGCGGGGCTGATGTTGGATTTGTAGTCCTCTCGGAACTTGCGTTGGCGTTCGCTCATCATGTCGGTTGTCTCCTGCGGAAAAGGTTCATTCTTTGAATATCCAACTAACATATTAGTGATATTTTTTTCTGCGTCAAGCAGGGAAAACAGGGGGGAGGAAATGTGGCAAGGGGGCGACTTAAGGGGTGAAGCCGCTGTAGCGCTGGGTTGAGCAGTTTTCAGGCCAGGCTCAGGACTGGCTGTGCAGTTTCACTGGCGGGCTTGGAGCTGCTTTTTTTTTGCGGTGAGGCGAGGCGGGAGGGGGCAGGACGGGACACACTGGACCCAGGCTGGGGCAGGAGATGAAGGGACGGTAAAGGACAAAAGAAGGTAAAGGGCAGGGGCACAGGCAAAGGGATAGGTGCTGGTCAGATCAATCCAGCGTAGCCACTTTCGGAAAGTAGCCAACAGGAGGAGGCTCTGTTAAGCGAAGATAAAAAAAACCGGCTCGAAAGCCGGCTTTTGGTCAGAGCGTTTGCAAGTCAGGAACTTACAGGCCCAGCACGTCTTGCATGTTGTACAGGCCAGTGTTTTTATCGCCCAGGAAACGGGCTGCACGCAGGCTGCCGTTGGCATAGCCAGCACGGCTGCTGGAGCGGTGCGAGATTTCGATGCGCTCGCCTTCGCCGCAGAAAAACACGGTGTGGTCGCCCACAATGTCGCCACCACGGACGACGGAGAAACCAATGCGGCCATCCTGACGGGCACCGGTGTGGCCGTGACGGGCCCAGTCGGCTACATCGTTCAGGGATTCCCCCCAGGTTTTGGCAATGGCTTCGCCCATAGCCAGAGCTGTACCCGATGGCGCATCCACCTTGTTGCGGTGGTGGGCCTCAAACACCTCGGCGTCGTAGCCCTGGTTCAGCAAGGTAGCCGCCATTTCAATCAACTTCATGGTGGCATTGACGCCTACGCTCATGTTCGGGGCGAAGACAATAGCAATTTCACGGCCAGCCGCCAGAATCTGTTGTTTCTCTGCTTCGGAAAAACCGGTGGTGCCAATGACCAGACGGGTGCCGTGCTGCATGCAGGCATCCAGATGGGCCATGGTGCCTTCAGGGCGGGTGAAGTCGATCAGGCAATCTGCCTGGGCCAGGGCGTTCAGGTCGTCCGTGACTTTGATACCTGTGTCTTTACCCAGAAAGGCTCCTGCGTCCTGACCAATGGCTTTGGAGCCGCTGTGGTCCAAGGCCGCGGCCAGTGTCAGGTCGGTACTGTTCAAAACAGCTTCAATCAGCATACGGCCCATACGGCCGTCTGCGCCAGCAATGGCAATGCGCATGTATCCTGTGTCCTTAACGTAAAGCTTAAAGCGTAGGCTGGTTGCCGCTCACGCTGGGTGTTGGGGTGGCTTGGTCGGCATCAGCGGGGGGCGGGGTGTGTTTCTTGCCTGTGTCGCTGCGCTCGAAGGGCTGGCGGTCAGGTTGCTCGTCGCCTTCCCAGCGAACCAGAGTGTCGCCTTCAAACCAGACGGTAAAGGTGCGCTGCTCGCTCTTGCCGTAGCCAGGCTTGTTCAGGTAAGGGTAGTCCCAACGGTCGGCGTGGAAAATGTCCTGCAAAGTGGGCGAACCCAGCAGGTAACGAACCTGTTCGCGTGTCATCCCCGATTGCAGGCGGGCCACTTGCTCGGCAGTGATCCAGTTCCCCTGCTGAATGTCGGCGCGGTATGGGAAGCCCCATTTAGAGGATCCGCAGGCGCTCAGGGCGGCGGCAGCCAGGCTGGCTGCGAGTATGGCGCGGATGACAGGAGTGAATGAATTGGCCTTCTTCTGCACGAAATGCCCCAGTAGGAATAAAATCGTTATCATATAAGGGTTTAGGAAAAAGCGCATGAATTGCGCATTGAACCGCCTCAAGACGAGCTGGTTTTCAACCAGGACGGACTTGAGATCCATCCCCATCAAGATGCGATAATTTAGCCATGAACGATCAAAATGAACTGAAGAACATGGGGCTTAAGGCGACTTTTCCGCGCCTGAAGATTCTGGATATTTTTCGCCGCTCCGACCAGGACGGTCAACGCCACCTGAGCGCTGAAGACGTATACCGCCTGCTCATTGCCGAAGAAGTCGATATTGGTTTGGCCACGGTTTACCGTGTGTTGACCCAGTTCGAGCAAGCCGGCATTTTGGTACGCAGCCAGTTTGACGGCGGCAAAGCCGTCTTTGAACTGAATGACGGCGATCACCACGATCACCTGATCTGCACCAATTGCGGCGTTGTGGAAGAGTTTACCGACAGCAATATCGAAGCCCGCCAGCACCAGGTCGCCAAAGACCACGGTTTTGTGCTGGAGAGCCATACGATGCTGTTGTACGGTATTTGCCCCAAGTGCTCGGAAGCAGGTAAACAGGCCAAGCCTAACCTGCGCGGTTAATCCTTTAGTCGATGGTCCGCCGGCGCGGGATCTGATGATTGGGGGCAGGATAGCCAGGACGGCATCCTGAAAATTCAAAGAACAATCAGATCCGGGCTACAGGGCCTCACGATTGGATACAAAAAACCACCAGTAGCCTTAGGCGCTGGTGGTTTAGCTTGCGTTTCAAAGGTGCTTAACGCTGACGTGCCAGCATTTCCCGCGCATGTTCACGCGTTGTTTGCGTAATCTCCAGACCACCCAGCATGCGGGCGATTTCGTCCACGCGTTCGTCTTGTGTCAAAGGACGGATAGAGGAAAAGGTCTGACCTTGCTCGGTCGTTTTCTCGACCTTCAAATGATGGTTGCCGCAGGCGGCTACTTGGGGCAGGTGGGTCACACACAAGACCTGATGACGTGCCCCCAACTCTTGCAGCAAGCGTCCCACCACTTCGGCCACCGCGCCACCGACACCCGTATCCACCTCGTCAAAAATCAGGGTAGGCACGCGCGCTGCCTGGCTGGCGATAACAGACAGTGCCAATGAAATTCGGGCCAGCTCACCACCCGAGGCCACTTTGGCCAGCGGACGTGGTGTTACCCCTTCGTGACCAGCCACCAGAAACTCCACCTGCTCTGCGCCGTGAACCTGAGGTGTGCAAGCGGTCAGGGCGACCTCGAAGCGACCGCCTTGCATGGCCATGGACTGCATCGCCTGGCTGACTTGTTTGCTCAGTTGCACACTGGTTTTGCGTCTTGCGGCACTTAGCTTGCTACTTAGCTCCTGGTACTGCTTTTCAGCCTGCTGAGCCTTGGCTTGCAAGGCTTCCAGATCAAAAGACTGTTGCAGCTGTGCTAGCTGTTCCTGCCAGGTTTCCAGCAGGCTGGGCAGTTCTTCGGGCTCCACTTTCAGCTTGCGTGCGGCACTGAAAATGGCAGAAACCCGTTCTTCTGCCTGCGCCAGACGTTCGGGGTCCAGCTCCATATCGCTTAGATAACTGTTCAAGTCCGAAGCTGCTTCGGTGACGGCAATTTGTGCCGACTCCAAGGCATCCACAATCGCTTGCAGGCCTGGGTCATGACGCAGCAGGGCGCTCATTTCGTGGCTGGCTTTGCCCAGCAGTTGCTGTACCGAGGTTTCCTCGCCATCCAGAGCCGTCAGGGCCAAGGCACTGCCATCAATCAAGGCCTGGGCGTGGGACAGGCGGGTGTGCTCTTGTTGCAACTGGTCCCATTCACCTGCACGCAGATTCAGACTGGACAGCTCGTTGATCTGCCACTCCAGACGCTCCTGCTCTCGTTTGCCCTGTTCAGCACTTTGACTTGCCTGTTCGACGGCTTTGCGTGCTTGGCTCAATTGCTGCCAGAACTGCGCCACTTGGCGCGCCAGGGTTAAATGGCCGCCTTGGCTGTCGAGCAGATCGTATTGGCTTTGAGGGTTCATCAGACTTTGATGAGCGTGCTGGCCGTGAATATCCACCAGCAATTCACCCAGCTCGCGCAACTGCGTCAAGGTGGCTGCGCTACCATTGATGTAGCTGCGGTTGCGACCTTGCTGGTCGATCAGTCGACGCAAGATCAACTCGTCCGCGACATCGAAGTCACGCTCGCGCAGCCAGCTTTGAATGTCTTGTTCACAATCGAAGTGCGCGCTGACTTCAGTGCGCGGACAGCCCTCGCGGATGGCTTTGGCATCGCCGCGTGCCCCCAGCACCAGGGAGAGCGCGTCAATCAGAATGGATTTACCAGCGCCGGTCTCTCCGGAAAAAACCGTGAAGCCGGAGTCGAAATCAATCGTGGCTTGATCCACGATCACAAAGTCTCGAACGTGCAGGGTACGGAGCATAGGGGTTTATTCGTTTTCGTCGTTAGGCAAAGGGATGTGATTCCAGCCCAGCTTCTGACGCAGGGTGGAAAAAAAGCTGTAGCCCTTGGGATGGATAAAGCGAATGGTGTCCTGGGAGCGACGCACGTCGATGCGGTCTCCCTGCTGACAGTCCGACCAGGTTTGCATGTCAAAGTGCACGCTGCCACCCGATTCCACCCGGCCCAGGGCCGTAATGGTCAAGTTCAGGGTGCCTGTGTCGGGTAGCACGATAGGGCGGTGCGACAGGGTTTGCGGAGCAACGGGGACCAGCAAAAATGCCTTCAGGGAAGGGTGCAGCAAGGGACCACTAGCCGCCAGCGCATAGGCCGTGGAGCCCGTGGGGGTGGAGATGATCAGGCCGTCGGAGCGCTGGCGGTACATGAATACGCCGTCAAGCTCGACACGCAGCTCGATCATGCCGCCGCGCCCGGCACGGTTGATGACCACATCGTTCAGGGCCACGCCCGAATACAGCACTTGCCCGTCACGCACCACGCGGCCTTCCAGCATGGAGCGCTCTTCAATGTCGTATTCGCCTTTCAGCACGCGCAGCAAGGCGTCGTTGGCGTCATCCAGGGGAATGTCGGTAATGAAGCCCAGGCGGCCGTGGTTGATCCCGATCAGGGGAACCTTGCTGTGGGCTAATTCGCGCGCAGCGCCTATCATGGTGCCATCCCCGCCCATCACGATAGCCAGATCGGCGCGCTCGCCAATTTGGGCATAATCGCCGATGGGGAATTCGGTAATACCGGCATTCTGGGCGGTTGTGGCCTCAAGCAGCACCGAGCAACCAGTGTTGACCAGGGTTTTAGCCAGCGATCGGATGGGCGCATCCAAGCCGGAGTCCTGGTATCTGCCAACAATGGCAACCGTTTTGAAATGCATGGGGCGAAAACCTTATGATTGATGAAATAATGGCGATCAGTGGATTATAGAGTTGCCACTCTAGGCTTGGCTGTAAGATTCTCCCCTTTATCATGCAGAGCTGGTGTTTTTAAGTGACGTACGCGACATGGATGACAGAGCAAATGCCTTGTTGAAGGTGCTGATCGAGCGTTACATCGCCGATGGTCAGCCGGTAGGGTCCCGTACCTTATCGACCATTTTTGATTTTTCCCCGGCCACGATTCGTAATGTGATGGCCGAGCTGGAAGGCCTGGGCCTGATTCATAGCCCCCACACCTCGGCGGGGCGCATTCCTACGCCCAAAGGCTATCGCCTGTTTGTGGATCGACTCCTGGCTGCCGAGCGTTTCGAGCGGCCCGATGCACGTAATCTTAGCCAGTACCTGCCTTTTGACGAACCCAACCGGGCCGTCAGTTCTGCCGCTTCCTTGCTGTCGAATCTGTCGCAGTTTGCCGGTGTGGTGCTGGCGCCGAAAAAAGCCCAGACCTTCAGGCAAATTGAATTTATTCGTCTGTCTGACAAACGTGTGTTGCTGATTATCGTCACGCCGGATGGTGATGTGCAAAACCGCATCCTGTTTGTGCCGCGCGACTATCTGGAGCAGGAGCTGGTCGAGGCCAGCAACTTTTTCAATCAGCATTTCTCGGGCATGTCCTTCGAGTCGGTCAAGCTGGCCTTGTCACAGGAGCTCAGCTCCTTGCAGGCGGATATTTCGCGTCTGATGCAACAGGCGGTGGATGTGGGCAGCCATCAGCCCGATAGCGAAGAAGCTGTGGTCATCGCCGGTGAAAGCAAGCTTTTGAACGTGACCGAGATGGTGGCGGACATGGATCGTTTGCGCCGTCTGTTTTCCTTGTTCGAGAAGAAAACCGATCTGCTGCACTTGCTCGATGTCTCCAGTCAGGCCGATGGCGTGCAAATTTATATCGGTGGGGATTCGCAGCTTTTACCTTTGGATGATGTGTCCGTCATTACCGCGCCGTATGGCGTGGATGGCAAGGTCGTGGGGACGCTGGGTGTGATCGGGCCATCGCGGATGGCGTATGATCGTGTGATTCCTATCGTGGACATTACGGCCCGGCTATTGTCCAATGCCCTGAGCCATCACTCTGCCAGTTAAGGGATGGACCTTCGGCCTGCTGTTGGGCTGAGGGCAATCTGGCTGTCTAACGTACTAATCATCATGCCCAAGTTGTTTGCTTCTCCTTATTTGCCCGAAGCGCAGGACGCCGATATGTTCAATGATCAGGCTCCGGTACGCGAGGCCGGGCCCATCGGTATCTTGCTGGTCAATCTGGGTACGCCGGACCAGCCCGATGCTGCGTCCATTCGCCGCTACCTGGGGGAATTCCTGTCTGATCCCCGTGTCATTGAAATCCCGCAGCCGCTCTGGCAGATCATTCTGCGTCTGTTCATCTTGCCGCGCCGCCCCAGCAAGCTGGCACCGCGCTACAAGGATATCTGGTTGCCACAAGGCGCGCCCTTGCTGGTCTACAGCCAGGCACAGGCCGATGGCCTGCAAGAGCTGCTGCAATCGCAAGGCCATGATGTGAAGGTGGAGCTGGGTATGCGTTATGGCAACCCGTCCATTGCCAGTGGTCTGGATAAATTGAAAGCAGCGGGTTGCGAGCGAATCTTGAGCTTGCCCCTGTATCCGCAGTATGCAGCCAGCACCACGGCTACGGCGGTGGATTGCGTGGCGGAGCACCTTGGAAAACAGCGCAATCAACCTGAGCTGCGCTTCCTCAAGCGTTACCATACGCACCCGGACTACATTGGCCCGCTGGCGGCACAGATACGCCGCTACTGGGATAAACATGGCAAGCCAGAGCGTCTGTTATTGAGCTTTCACGGTTTGCCGCGCCGCTGCGTGGAGTTGGGCGACCCCTATTACCGTGACTGCCGTGAAACGGCGGATGCCTTGCGTGCGGCGCTGGATGAGCCTGCCGTAGAAGTGCATATGGCATTTCAAAGTCGCTTTGGCGCGCAGCGCTGGCTGGAACCCTATACCGAGCCCACCTTGCGCGAATGGGGCAAGCAGGGGGTGGGGCGTGTGGATGCCGTCTGCCCCGGTTTTCTGGCCGATTGTCTGGAGACGCTGGAAGAAATCCAGGTGGAATGCCGCGACGCTTTCCTGGAAGAAGGTGGCCGCGAGTTCCATTACATACCTTGCCTGAATGACGATCCGCAATGGATTGAGGGCCTGGGACGGCTGGCCGTGCAGCATCTGGGAGGCTGGCTGCCCAGCCGTCTGGTGCCAGCCGGATAGCGGTATTGGACGTTTTCCAAGGGGCTGGCCAGCAAAATATGCAGGCGGGTCTTGAACTGGGGGCAGATGCCCCCATTTTTATGCGATCAACGAATTCTGTAGTGGAGATACATCGAATGGCTACACATGCCGATCCCAATAAGCCTCTGGACGGGGAAGTGACGGAAAACACGCCTGAACAGGCACAACAGGGCACCCCCGAGCACGAGCAGCCAGAGATTTTGGCTCAGCAGCCCGAAGAAAGTTCGGCTGATCTGGCCACCGAGTTGGCTCAGGCCCAGGAAAAAGTGTCGCAGTACTACGACCAGCTGCTGCGTGCCAAGGCCGAGGTGGAAAACATTCGCCGCCGTGCGGAGGATGATGTCTCTAAAGCCCGCAAGTTCGGCACCGAGTCCTTTGCTGAAAGCCTGATTCCCGTGCGTGACAGCCTGGAAGCGGCTCTGGCCCAGACCGAGCAAAGCACGGACGCCTGGAAAGAAGGCGTGGAAACTACCTTGCGTCAACTGAACAAGGCTTTTGAGCGCAACAACCTGAAAGAAGTGGCTCCACAAGCCGGTGACAAGTTTGATCCGCACCTGCACCAAGCCATTTCGGCCGTACCTTCGGAGTTTGAAGAAGGCGCAGTGGCTCAGTTGCTGCAAAAGGGCTACACCATTTCGGATCGCGTGCTGCGTCCGGCCTTGGTGATGGTGTCGGCCCCCAAGTAATAGAGCCAGCCTGTCTGTGCGCGCAGGCTGTTCGGAATTAAGGCGTTTTTGACTGCTTTTTCGGATCAGCCGCTTGCACAGTAAAAAAATAAGGCCATTGCTCTTGAAATGCACGCAGAGTTCCCCATATGCATTTCATCAAATAATTTGCTTTCGCAATCAATCTTTTAGTCAGGTAAAAAATCATGGGCAAAATCATTGGTATTGACCTTGGAACCACCAATAGCTGTGTATCGGTGTTGGATGGCGACCAGGTTCGTATTATCGAAAATGCCGAAGGCGGTCGTACGACCCCTTCCATCGTGGCTTACATGCAGGATGGCGAAATCCTGGTTGGCGCTCCTGCCAAACGCCAGGCTGTCACCAACCCCACCAACACTATCTTCGCTGTCAAGCGCTTGATCGGTCGTAAGTTCACTGAAAAGGCAGTTCAGACAGACATCGAGCACGTGCCTTACACCATCACTGCCGCCGACAACGGCGACGCATGGGTGGAAGCTCAAGGCAAGAAGATGGCACCTCAGCAAGTGTCCGCCGACATCTTGCGCAAAATGAAGAAAACTGCCGAAGACTACCTGGGCGAAGAAGTAACCGAGGCCGTGATTACCGTGCCTGCTTACTTTAACGACAGCCAGCGTCAGGCAACCAAGGATGCAGGCCGCATTGCCGGTCTGGAAGTCAAGCGCATCATCAACGAGCCTACCGCCGCAGCTTTGGCTTTTGGTCTGGACAAGGCTGACAAGGGTGATCGCAAGATCGCTGTGTACGACTTGGGTGGCGGTACGTTTGACGTGTCCATCATCGAAATCGCCGATATCGACGGTGAGAAGCAATTTGAAGTGCTCTCCACCAACGGTGACACCTTCCTGGGTGGCGAAGACTTTGACAAGCGCATCATCGACTACATCATCGACGAGTTCAAGAAAGAAAGCGGCGTTGATCTGTCCAAAGACGTGCTGGCCTTGCAGCGCCTGAAAGAGTCCGCTGAAAAAGCCAAGATCGAACTGTCTTCCACGCAGCAGACCGAGATCAACCTGCCTTACATCACGGCAGACGCTTCCGGTCCCAAGCACTTGAACCTGAAGATCACTCGCTCCAAGCTGGAAGCGCTGGTCGAGGACCTGATCGAACGCACGATCGAGCCTTGCCGTGTTGCCATCAAGGATGCGGGCGTGAAGGTTTCGGAAATCGACGACGTGATCCTGGTCGGCGGCATGAGCCGTATGCCCAAGGTGCAAGAGCGCGTTAAAGAGTTCTTTGGCCGTGATCCGCGTAAAGACATCAACCCGGACGAAGCCGTGGCCGCTGGTGCAGCCATTCAAGGTTCCGTGTTGTCCGGCGATCGTACCGACGTCTTGCTGTTGGACGTGACTCCTCTGTCCCTGGGTATTGAAACCCTGGGTGGCGTCATGACCAAGATGATCCAGAAGAACACCACGATTCCTACGCGTCACTCGCAAGTGTTCTCCACGGCTGACGATAACCAGCCTGCTGTGACCATCAAGGTGTTCCAGGGCGAGCGTGAAATCGCTGCCGGTAACAAGGCTCTGGGCGAGTTCAACCTGGAAGGCATTCCACCAGCAGCACGTGGCCTGCCACAGATTGAAGTGACCTTCGACATCGACGCCAACGGTATCTTGCACGTGTCCGCCAAAGACAAGGGCACAGGCAAAGAGAACAAGATCACCATCAAGGCAAACTCCGGTTTGTCCGACGAGGAGATCGAGCGCATGGTGAAAGATGCCGAGGTCAACGCAGCAGAAGACCACCGCATCGCTGAGCTGGCTGTTGCACGCAACCAGGCCGAAGCCTTGATTCACTCTACCCGCAAGTCCATGACGGACTACGGCGACAAGCTGGAAGCGGCAGAGAAAGAAGCCATCGAAAAGGCCATCGCTGATCTGGAAGAAACCCTGAAAGAAGGCGATAAGGAAGCCATCGACGCCAAGGTGGAAGCACTGGGTGTGGCCTCGCAGAAACTGGGCGAGAAGATGTACGCCGACATGCAGGCTCAAGCCGCAGCACAAGAAGGTGCTGAAGGCACAGCCCAGCAGCCCGCCGACGAGAACGTGGTCGACGCTGACTTTAAAGAAGTCAAACGCGATCAGTAATTGCGAGCCTGAATAAGGTTCCCTGGCCCGATCTTTGGCGGCATACGCTGGAGATCGGGCATTATTATTCAAACAGCGGCGTTTGGACGTCGTTAATCAAACATGGCAAAACGCGATTTATACGAAATTCTCGGTGTGGCCAAAAATGCGACGCAGGATGAAATCCGCAAGGCGTATCGCAAGCTGGCCATGAAGTTCCACCCTGACCGTAATCCGGATAGCAAGGACGCCGAGGAAAAGTTCAAGGAAGCCAAGGAAGCGTACGAGATCCTGTCCGACGAACAGAAACGCGAAGCCTATGACCGCTATGGTCATGCCGGAGTCGATCCTAACGCTGGCATGGGCGGTATGGGTGGCGGCATGGGCGGAGCCGGATTTGCAGACGCCTTTGGCGATATTTTTGGCGAAATCTTTGGTGGTGGCGGCGGACGTCGTGGCGGTGGCCCTCAGGTTTACCGTGGCGCGGACTTGCGCTATTCGCTGGATATCAGCTTGGAGCAGGCAGCAGCCGGTTTTGATACTGAAATTCGTGTACCAAGCTGGGAAAACTGCGAAACCTGCTCGGGTTCGGGTGCCAAGCCCGGTACCTCTGCACAGACCTGCCGCACCTGCCAAGGCAGTGGCGCAGTGCGCATGCAGCAGGGCATTTTCAGCATGCAGCAAACCTGCCCGACCTGTCACGGTAGCGGCAAGGAAATTCCTGATCCCTGCGTGGTATGTCACGGCGAAGGCAAGGTCAAGAAGACCAAGACTTTGCAGGTCAAGATTCCAGCCGGTATTGATGATGGCATGCGCATCCGCTCCAGTGGCAATGGCGAGCCTGGCGTGAACGGTGGTCCTGCCGGTGACTTGTATGTGGAAATCCGCATCAAGCCGCACGGTATTTTCCAGCGTGATGGCGAGGACCTGCATTGCGAGCTGACCATCCCCTTTACCACGGCGGCCTTGGGCGGAACGGTGGAAGTGCCTACCCTGACAGGGCGTGGCGAAATCACCATCCCTGAAGGCACCCAAGTGGGCAAGACCTTCCGCTTGCGCGGCAAGGGTATCAAGGGCTTGCGCTCCAGCTACCCCGGTGACTTGTACTGCCACATTCAAATCGAGACACCTGTACGTCTGAACGAAGAGCAAAAGAAATTGCTGCGTCAGTTTGAACAGGCCTTGAGCGATGGTGGCGTCAAGCACTCGCCCAAAAGCGAATCCTGGACGGACAAGGTGAAGGGTTTCTTCTCCTGAATCCTGGCAGGGCTCCAGCAAGGAGTCGCCAAGTAGAAAGTAAAAAGCCCGGTACTTTTGTACCGGGCTTTTTTGCGCCTGTTCAAAGTTCAGGCAAGCGGGGTTGCTGGCTTGATCAAGGCTGGGCATCCAGTGGCTCTGGAGCCGGCGCTGTCACCGGAGCCTGTTCTGCGGTTTCAGGTGCTGGCGCGGCGGCACCTTGCTGTTGACGCTCATGGTCAGCGGCAATCGCTACGACCATTTCCTTGGGTTTCAGGTATTTGCGCAAAACCGCATTGACCTGCTCCGCATTGAGCTTTTGCAGATCCTGGTCCATTTTCTCGGACCATTCAAAGCTGCGGCCCAGGTCCAGGTAATTCAACCACGCACTGCTGACCACGGTGTCCTGGCTGCGCGACAAGCGGCGGTAGTTCAGCAAGGCATTCACACCTTCCTTGACTTCTTGCTCGCTAAAGCCATCTTTCAGTGTTTGGGCCAGAACCTCGTCGATAGTCTTGCTCAACTTATCGCTATTGCTGGGAGCGTGAATGGCGTAGACCGTCCACGAACCCTTGGGTTCATAGCTGGATGCATCTACCTGGCTGCGTACGTTGTAGGACAAGCCGTCCTCCACGCGCACGCGGTTCCACAGGCGCGAGGTTTCAGACAGGCCCAGCAAGTAGTTTGCCAGGTAGACAGCCGGAAAGTCCGCATCGCTGTCTTGCAGTTTCAGGCCCAGGTCCGCCAGATAGAAGGCATTTGCCTTGTCCGGCGTGTTGATGTCAAAGACCTTGGGAGCCACAGTTTGTAGTGGATCGTCCGGGCGCTGGTAGGTCGGGGCTTTGCGCCAGCCTTTCAAACCATCGGCCAAAGCCTTGCGAACCTCGTCCTTGTCAAAGTCACCCACGGCGCTAAAGGTGACATCACCCGTACCGTAGAATTTCTGATGGAAATCCCGCACCTGTTTGATGTTAATCGCCTGGACTCGCTCTATGCCTTCTTCAAAGCTGGGCGTGTAGCGGATATCGTCCTTGGGCCATGGGTTGGTGTAGCGTTCAATCGCTTGGCTGGCCAAAGCAGCAGGTTCGGTGCTGGCCGATTTCAGATCGGTGACCACGGCTTGCTGATATTTTTTCAGCTCGTCCTCGGGGAAGTTTGCGTTGCGCAGCACGTCCAGCGCCAGAGCAATGGCTTTGGGCAGGTTCTCGCGGTTGGAGGACAGGCTCAGGTACAAGCGACCATTGGAGCCGCTGGTGCTGAACTGGGTTTGCATGGCGGTGAACTGATCAGAAATCTGTTCGCGGTTCAGTTTCTTGGTACCGGTGCTCAGCAGGCTGGCGACGGCTGCAGCGGTAGCGGTCTGGTTCTTGAGTTGATCAGGCGAACCAAACTTGAAGGACAAGCGAGCCTCCACGCGTTCCGCGCGAGTTCCCTTGGGCAGCAGGGCCATTTTCACTTCGCCCAGATCCTTGCCCAAGGACAAGGGTTGCAGATCGGTGCGGGCCATGATGTTGGCAGGGCTAGGATCAAAGGCTTCTACCGTTTTGCCGCCATCCTTGCCGGTGTAGTCCTGTACCAGCTTGGCCACATCAACGGTGCTGGCCTCAGGAGCACGCAGCGGTTTTTCTGTGGGGATGTACAAGCCATTGCTGCGGTTGCTGGCGACCAGCCAGGTTTCCAGCGCCTTTTGAACTTGGGGCAGCTTGGCAGCTTCGACCCGGTCGCGCTGCAGGAAAAACAAACGCCAGTCGCCGCTGGCCGCCGCTTCAGATAGCGCGCTGGCCAGACTGGAGGGGTTGGCATAGGTTTGTGTCCAGCCCGTCATCCATTGGCTGCGGATGCGTTCCAGATCCGTATCTTTCAGCGGGGACTTGGACAGGCCTTCCAGCGTGTCATTCATGACCTTCAAGGCCTTTTGCTGATCCATATCGGGTTTCAGCTCGGCACCAAACAGGGCGTAGCCTGGGTCGTGGCTTTCGGAATCAAAGCTGAATACGCTGGTAGCCAGGTTCTTGTTGACCAGATTCTTGTACAACTGTCCGCTGGGGGTATCGCCCAAGGCGCTGATGCCCAGGCTCAAGTCCATGTATTCCGGGCTGGCAGCGCTGGGCAGGTGGTACAGCGACATGATCAAGGGCGCACCACCGTGACGGCGCAAGGTGACTGTGCGGGTACCGTCTTGCACGGGTTCAACCGTGTATTCGGGGCGCAGCGTGCGAGTCGGTTTTGGGATGGAGCCAAAGGCCTTGGCTATGTGCTCCAGAGTCTGATCGGTGTCGAATTGCCCGGTCACAAACAGCACCGCATTATCGGGCTGATAGTAGTCGTGGTAGAACTTGCGCAGCTGTTCAATATCCACGTTTTCGACGTCGGAGCGGGCGCCAATCGTGGTCTTGCCATAGCTATGCCATTGGTACGCAGCGGCTGTCAGCTTTTGCATCAGAACACGGAAAGGGCTGTTTTCACCGCTTTCCATTTCATTGCGCACCACGGGCATTTCCGCTTCCAGATCCTGCTTGTCGATCAGAGCGTTGACCATCACGTCGGCTTGCCAGTCCAGATACCATTTCAGGGTCTCGGGATCAGCGGCGAAGCTGGCAAAGTAATTGGTACGGTCGCTGGAGGTGGTGCCGTTGGCTTCCAGACCACGTTTGGAAAATTCTCCCAGCGCATTGCGCAAGGTGGGGGTGCCGCGAAACAGCATATGCTCCAGAAGGTGAGCCATGCCGGTTTGCCCATAGTTCTCGTGTCGCGAGCCGACCAGGTAGGTCATGTTGACGGTGGTCGTAGGTTTGGAATCGTCTGGGGCCAGAACAAGGCGCAAGCCATTGTCCAGCGTGTATTGAGTGACGCCTTCGACAGAGGGGCCTTGGGCCAGACCTGCGGGTAGGGCATAGGCTGCCAGCGAAGTGGACAGCAGCGCAGCCCCTGCAAGATGGCGCAGGCGCAGGGCGGCAATCAGTACAGAGAGTTTCATGAACATATCCTTACGGTTTTAGCGATGAAAAAGCCAGCCAAGCCGACCAGTGTCTTTTGTAGCATGGGGCCGTTTGGCTGGGTAGGCGACTTCTCTCGCAAATGTCCTGCACCATCGAAAAAAAGCCCACCAGGGGTACTGGTGGGCAAAACAGCAAGAAACCGGTCCCTGATCTTCAGTCAGGTTTGCGCTTGAGTCTGTGCAGCGCATCATGACGGAGATGGCCGATGCTGCCGGTCAAAAACTCGTGCAAGGCGGCCAGTTGGCCCGGATTGTGCTGAGCAGTGGCCTTGATAATGTGCTGCGCAGCGTGTTCCATATTGGCGATCAGGCGTTTACATCGTTCCTGATTGGGGTAGAGGCAAGTCATGCGTCCATCGCGAGGGTGTGGCTTGCGAGTCAGATAACCAGCGTGCTCCAGCCGGGTAATCAGGGCGTGGTTGCCACTAGGGCTAAGGTGCAGGAGCTGAGCCAGCCTGCCCGGCGACAAGTGTTTGAGCTCCAGTACAAACTCCATTGCCTTGTATTCGTTCAGGCTCAGGCCCGCTTCTTGTGCCAGTTCGTGCTTGTTGGCCTCCATATAGACATCGAACTGACGCACCATCATGCGCACAATGTCGCCTCGCATATGCCCTGACAGCACCGTATCCGGAGGATCGGTGTCGATCCAGGTCCTGGTCAGTGTCTGTTTGTCTGGCATACGCACACATCCTTAATGTGGTGCGCCACCCAGCAGTCCGCTGAGCAGACCAGTGACGGGGCCCAGCAAACCGCCATTGGCTGCTGTTGTTGTGGAACTGTCCGCAGGCAGTGATGCCTGCGCCTTATTTACGGGGCTGGTCGAGATATTGCCCAGCAAGCCTGTGACAGGCGTCAACAAACCATTATTGCTGTCTGGTGTATCGGGCAAGCCGCCTGCCAGTCCGCCCAGCAGATTGCCGACCGGAGCAAGCAGGCCGTCATTGCTTGTGTTGGTGTTAATTAAGTCCCCGCCCGCAGCGTTGACCAGATTGGTGACGGGGGAGAGAAGATTTGTGTTGCCAGGATTGTTGTTTACCAGACCATTGAGCAGCCCGTTGTTGGCAGGTGCTTGAACACTACCTTGAAGCAGGGCGCCTGTTGCATTGACCAGGCTGCCTGTCAGATCGGTAAGCGTGCTGCTAATGGGGTAAGGGTTGTCCGGATTATTCCTGACCAAATCCCCAACGTTGCCGATCGTGTTACTAACGCCGTGGAGCACATCTCCGGCAGCTTGTCCTGCATTCAGGGGAAGTGGCGTTAGTTCAAGCCCTTGAGCCAGATCGTCAACTTTCTGTCTTATATAGACAGTCGTCTGGTAAACCTGTTCAAAATCTGCAGCGGAATAAAGTACCTCGTAAAGGGGTAGGAGGGGGCCAGGCTGCTCCATCAGAGGTACTTTATCGAGGGCTGGATCGACATTCATCAAGCTCGTAGCAAATGTACTGGATACTGGCAGGGGCAGGCTGTTGACACCCACGATGTCGGCCTGCGCGCTTAGTGAAACCAGGTTAGCTGCCAGGCCGAGCAAAATGATCCTGCTGGAGGCAAAGCGTGTCTTTGTAGTCATGACTTACTCCATCTGGTGATCAGGATTGCTCAGCCATTTCAAGCAGGACTTAGAAAGATCCTGGGGTTAAGGAATAGGGCGGTGTACGCCCCATCCCCTGTGCTTAGCGAGGGCCGCCCAGCAGTCCACCGAGCAGTCCGGTTACCGGTGCCAGCAAACCGCCATTGTTGGTGCCTGCAGCGGCTCCACCACCAGCGTTGACGCTACCCGAGGCACTGGTATCTACGGAAACGGTTGCACCGCCGCCCAGGAGTCCGCCGACCAGGCCGGTCACAGGTGCTAGCAGGCCGCCATTGGCAGCGTCACCGCCTGCCAGGCCACCTGTCAAACCCCCGACCAGACCCGTGACAGGAGCCAGCAAGCCGCCGTTGGCCGCATCACCGCCGCCCAGTCCGCCCACCAAACCACCGACCAGGCCTGTCACGGGCGCCAGCAAACCGCCATTGGCTGCATCACCGCCACTCAGTCCGCCAGTCAAACCACCGACCAGGCCCGTCACGGGGGCCAGCAAACCGCCATTGGCTGCATCACCGCCGCCCAGGCCGCCTACCAAACCACCGACCAGGCCCGTCACGGGAGCCAGCAAGCCACCGTTGGCTGCATCGCTACCACCCAGACCACCCGTCAAACCACCGAGCAGGCCGGTCACGGGGGACAGCAGGCCACCGTTGCCAGCATCACCACCGCCCAAACCGCCAGTCAGTCCGCCGAGCAAGCCGGTTACTGGCGAGAGCAGCCCGCCTTCCCCGTTACCTGTCAGCCCGCCAGTCAAGGAGGCGACAGCTTGTGTGGCGTGATTCAGGGTGTTGCCCAGCGGGTTCGTGTTGGTATCTGTTTTATGCAAGAGGCCACCGAGCGAGGTAACAGCGTGACCCAGGTGGGTGACGGTGCCGCTCAGATTCAGAGGGGTTGCGCCATCAATCTGCGTGCCCACATTGCTCAGGGCGCTGCCTACGCCACCCAGCAAAGCATTGATAGGCTGACCAACACCCAGACCGTCACCCACTTGTTGGGTGACATGAGTGACCGTTGCACCAACAGGAGCGACTACGGTGTCCAGGGTCTCGCCGACATTGCCCAGGATGGGGTTCAAGCCAATGGGCAAAATGTTGTCGACTGTCTGGCCTACATTTGCCAAGGCAGGTTCCAGGATAGGGGCAGCATCAGCACCATTGAGCAAGTCGCCCAGCCCCAATTGTCCTGTCAGGGGATACAGCAGACTGCCTTCACCCAGCAGGGAGCCTGTCAGTGCAGCAACACCGCTGGTTGCATGGCCCAGTACGGCTGTCAGCGGCTTAGGGTTGTTTGCGTCAGCGTGAAGCAGGCCGCCTGCGCTGCCCACGGCATTGCCCAGACCGCTCAGCAAGCCTCCAACACCCTGGCCCAGATTCAGGGGCAGGCCGCTGTTACCCAGTTGCTCGCCCAAGTTGGTGACGACGCCGCCCACTTGCTGTGTCAGACCATTGATGGGTTGGCCCAAGCCGGTTGCGCCACCAATTTGTTGAGTCAGGCCTGTTGCCGTGTCCACGACAGGAGCGACTACGGTATCCAGAGTTTTGCCCAGCTTGCCGCCGGTATCTTGCAAGCCGACTGGCAGGACGTTGTCGACGGCTTCACCTACATTATTCAGAGTGGTTTCCAGTGGGCCCGGCGTACGCGTGGGGGGATTACCGCCGTTATCGCCACCGCCGTTATCACCGCCGCCGTTGTCACCGCCGCCGTTATCGCCACCGCCGTTGTCACCGCCGCCGTTATCGCCGCCGCCGTTGTCACCGCCGCCGTTGTCACCGCCGCCGTTATCGCCACCGCCGTTGTCACCGCCACCAGTGCCTGGGCCTGGATTGGTGGGGGTTTCCGATCCGCCGCCACCGCTGCCACTACTGCCACCACCGGATAAACTGCCGCAGGCAGTCAGCGCTAAAGTGCTGGCCATCAGGGTGGCCAGGAGTGTCAGGCGCAGGCCTGGTTTCTTGCTGTCTGTATTTTTATGCATTGCTTGCTCCAATAAATGATCGGGGGACTTGCTTGCTTCCTGAGTCTAGTTAAGCAATTCGCGTGCCAATTTATTGGCTTGCCTGCAAGCCGCATGTAAGCTGGGTTTGGTGAAAAGTAGAGGGAAAAAAGAGGGCTATTTGTTACGGGTTTTGGGGGCTGGGCGGAACGTGTTACGTAACAAAAAAAGAACCGCTGACAAGCAGCGGTTCCGTAGGGGCCGAGCAGGGTGCTCAGCAGGCTCGTGGCACCAGGGCCTTGGCATCCAGCCAGGCTTTGGTGTTTTGCCTGAAGGTGCTCATGCTGTCGACCAGAAAGTCGTACATGGCAATCAGCTGGGCAGGGTTTTGATTCGCTGCCGTGTTGATTGCCTGGTTGATAGCACGTTCCTTCACAGCCAGGACTTCACGGCATTTGTCCATTACCGGATGCAAGGCAATCACACGCTTGTCCAGGGGGTGGCGGCCGCGGGTAATGTAGCCCCTGTGTTCCAGGCGGTTGATCAGGGCGCTGACACCGCTGGCACTCAAGTCCATCAAATGAGCCAACTGACCTGTAGGCAATGCATCGAATTCCATGATGTATTCCAGTGCTTTGAAATCATTCAAGGGGATATTCGCTTCTTCGGCCAAGCTGGCTTTCAGGGCTTCTGCGTAGATGGTGAACTGACGGCCCAGCATTTTGCCCAGATCCATCAACATCTTTTCTGACAACATGCTTTGCTCATCGCTGTGTGAGGACCAGTTGGAGCGAGCCCCGGCGCCTTGGGCGCCAGGATGAAAGCTCACTGGCAAACTGACCGGGTTCATGACTTTATTCATCATTTCCGGCCACCTCCCAGCAAGCCACCGAGCAGACCAGTTACCGGGGACAGCAAACCACCATTGGCTTGTTCGCCGCCGGCTGCGCCAGCGTTTGCCTGTACGTTGACGCCACCTGTCAGGCCACCGACGAGACCACCGACCAAACCGGTAACGGGTGCCAGCAATCCACCACCAGCCTGACCTTCTGCTGCTGCGCCACCACCGATCGAAACACTGCCTGTGATGCCGCCCAAAAGACCCGTGACAGGAGCCAGCAAGCCACCGTTGGAGGCATCACCACCCGTCAGGCCGCCAGTCAAACCGCCCACCAGATTGGTGACGGGAGAAAGCAAGCCGCCGGCCGCGCCGTCACCGCCACTCAAGCCACCAGTTAATCCACCGACCAGATTGGTGACAGGGGAGAGCAAGCCACCGCTCGCGCCGTCGCCGCCAGCCAAGCCACCAGTTAGTCCACCGACCAAGCTGGTGACAGGGGCCAGCAATCCACCGCTAGCACCTTCGCCGCCACCCACACCACCTAACAATCCGGTAACGGGTGCCAGCAAGCCACCACCTTCTCCACCCGTGATACCGCCCAGTCCGCCCGTCAGGGAGGCGACGGCCTGGGTGGCGTGATTCAAGGTATTACCCAGGGGGTTGGTATTTGCATCAGTCTTGTGCAGTACACCACCCACCGAGGCGACGGCCTGCCCCAAATTGCTTACCACACCGCTCAGCCCCAGAGGTGCTGCATTGTCCAGTTGGCTGCCCACATTACTCAGAGCGCTGCCTACACCGCCCAGCAAGGCGTTGATCGGTCGGCCAACACCCAGGCCATCTCCCACTTGTTGGGTCACATTGGTGACAGTGGCAACCACTGGTGCCACTGTGTTGTCCAAAGCACCGCCCACATCACCCAGAATCGGGTTCAGCCCCAGTGGCAGAATGTTATCTACGGTTTGTCCGATATTGCCCAGTGCAGGCTGCAGGACAGGTTCTCCCCCCTCTGCCAGCAAGATACCCCCCAGGCCTAGCTGCGCTGTCAATGGATGCAGCAGGCTGCCTTCTCCCAGCAAGGAGCCGGTCAGCTCTTCTATGCCTTTGGTGGCGTGGTGCAAGGTGTTGCCCAGTGGATTGGAATTCTTGGGATCGTTGACCAGCAAGCCGCCGACCGAACCCACAGCTTGACCCAAGTGGGACAGCAGACGGCCCGCACCCTCACCCAGGTTCAGGGGCAGGCCGGTTTTGCCCAGTTGATCGCCCAGATTGGTCACTACACCGCCGACTTGAGTGGTCAAGCCGTTGACGGGTTGTCCCAGTCCGGTCACACCACCGACGGTGCGTGTGGCATCCGTCACGATATTGGTAACGGGTTTGAGCGCGCCATCCAGCGTTTTGCCCAGTTGATTGCCTGTTTTGCTCAGGTTCAAAGGCACTACGTTGTCGACAGCCTGGCCCAGATTGCCCAGTGCATTTTGGGTCAGGCTAGTGTCCTTGCCACCGCCGTTGTTTCCGCCGTTATCGCCACCGCCGTTGTCGCCACCGCCGGTACCGCCGTCACCGGGCTTGGGCAGGTTAGGGTCAACAACAGGGGGGCGAACCGACACCTCCAGGCCGTCGCGAACACCGCCGCGCGAGGAGCAACCGGCCAGAACGGCGGCGCTGATGACCAATGTAGCGACAACGGCACGTTGCAAGTTGCGTTGTACCGAGGCGTTTCTTGCTGAATTCCTTGCTTTCATGTCTGACTCCGATTTGAAGTGTAAGCACGCCCTTCAAGGGCTGTTGATAGACATGAAGCAAGTAGCGTGCCAAGTTCTGTTTTTGTTGTTGTGTTTTATTTTTATTGTTGTTAATCAGTGTGTTGTGGGTTTTTCTGGTTTTTTTGGATCAGGATTTCATCAAAAAACAGGGTCGGTGTGAGCGTGTTTAGGGCTGTTTTTGTGGGGTGTTCCGTTCCTGTTACGTAACGTTTTTCGTAACACCTGAGGCCGGAATCTGCCGAAATGGAAAACAAAAAAGGCCATCTTGCGATGGCCTTGGGGAAAAATCGGCAGTAAGGGTGCCGGCAGGATGCCTGCTAAAAACCGTCGTAGAAGAACAGAAAGTTGGTGTTCAAGCGTACTTTGCGTTTGTCGGAGTTAACCGGCAAATCGCCCAGCGGTTTGGCGACGTTGATGTCAAACAGATAGTGTTTGTTATTGGACAGCCGTACACCAATGGCAGCGGAACGCAGGCGTCGATTGTTATAGCTGTTCAGTCGCTCCAGATTGTACCAGGTGCGTGCCCAGTCATAGGCAATATAGGGCTGAATGTTGTTGAGCCAGGTGGAGGAGTTCGTAAAGCGTCGATTGATTTCCAGCGTGGCGCCTATGCCTTTGTCGCCAGCCAGCTCGCCTTGCGGATAGCCATAGCCATGTCGCCAGGCACCAAAAGAAACCTGTTCGGAGTTTGGCAGGACGTTCGAGCTGTACTGGCCGCTGGCCGAAAAGCTCATGCCAAATTGCCCTGGCAAGGCCAGATTCTGCTTGAAAGAGGCGGTCCAGCGGGTGAAGTCCAAGTCCAGATCGGACTCGGCGTCACGTTGCAAGTAGGTGTTCAGAGACTTGCGGGCGCCCATGGCATCCAGACCCTTGTACACCCCCAGATTGACCTCGCGAGATTGACGCTGCGAGGCATCGGTATAGCGCAACTCAGCCTTCAGGGCGCGTACGTCGGTGGTGTTCTCGATCCAGACATTGTCCAGCGTCTTGTGGGTGTAGTCGTCCAGGGAGCGACTGGCATAAAAACCTGCCGTGCCTTTCAGACTGCGTTGATTGTTCAAAATAAAGGGATAGCTGATCGCCGCCCCGATACGTTCGTTGATGACCTTGCGGTTCCAGCCCTGGCTTTCCAGAACTTCATCACGCGGCTTGGAGCGATAGTGGTAGCCATCAATCTCCAGATTCAAGCCATTACCGGTCAGGGGAATGGTCAGGTTGCCGCTGACGTACTTCACATCCTCAGAGCTGGTGGGGATGGCGGCAGTCAGCTTCAGCTGTTCGCCCAGAGGCGTCAGGCTATTGGCGCTTAACTGCACCAGAGCCTGTTTGCTGGAGCCCATTTCCGCCACGCTGGCATTTGCGCTGAAAGATTTGTGCTGTGCATTGATGACCAGCTCGGAGGCGCCATCAGTACGTACGGGCATGTCCAGCTTGGGATCTATTTTCAGGCCCGGAATGGTGCGCAGCAGATTCATGGTGCGCTCCAGCGTGCGCTGGGTAAGCGGCTTTTCATCCACCATGGCTTTGGCGATACGCTCGATGCGAGCCTGGCTGCGACCTGGATCGCCTTCAATACGAACACTGCCTACATGGCCTTCCACCACCGTGACCTTGATGTGTCCTTGCGCAAAGTCCTGTTGCTGCAAGATGGCAAAAGACAGGGGGTAGCCCTGCTGTTGATACAGGGCGGTGATCTTGTTCACCTCGTTGATCAACTGGGCAATGCTAAGCGTTTTACCGGCCAGTGGTTCCAGAATCGCGGTGATCTGTTCAAAAGGAATGCTGCGACTGCCGCTGACATCAAAGCTGCGCACCACCACTTGCTGTTGTAGTTGCTGCTGCAATTGAGTTTGGGCGGCAGCGGGCGGAATGCTTAGAGAAGGCGCGCGTGTGTTGGGGGCCGGTGCATTGATGGGCGGCAAAGAGTCGACCGGGTTCCCCCGCAAGGGGGCGTCCGCCCAACTTTCTGAACCAGTAGTGGCCAGCCCCATAAATAATCCCAAGCTCACAATCAGGCTGGGATTTTTTTTTCTAAGGAAGGCCAGTGACAAGTGATGCTTGGGATTCATATTCATTAATCATTATTCGCTGTAAATCGGGCGCTTTTTTCTACTGTGCCGTAGTTTAACTTCGCTGTCACTTTTTGCTGTTTGAAAGCAGGGTATTTCCTCTTAGTGCTTTAAAACACTTTAACTATTACATTTTGAAACGTAAAAAAAATAGCCCTGATTTAGCTCGTTAGCAAACAGTCTTGTATGTCTGTATTCATGCTTAGTTGGGGCTGCCCGGGTTTTCCCTTGCTAACAGCAATAAATTGAAAAAAACCTACTTTCTTTCAAGTAATTAAAGCTGTCTTGCAGGTGCTCTGTAGCAGTGGCCAGTCAGGTTTTTTGTTGCATTCTGAAATGATAAAAACGGTAACATTAACAAACTTCGACACAATACGGGTAAGTAAAAGTTTCAAATTAGCTGTTTTTTGGCCTTTTTTTATGGGAAATTGGCTGTTGTAAATACACAATCATGCGTTTTTCGTATCTTTGGGCTAGAATTCGTTTGTGTATTTGATGTTTGTTACACGTAAACCCTAGTAAAAACAGATACATACATGGGTTTAAGATGATTTCAACTGAAAAATACAAAAATTGATAACAGTTAGCAGTGGAAGTTGCCAAAGTTGGCAAAGTGTAGTGCCCCAAGGGGCCTTGAATCCTCGCTGTTGAGGGTAATTTTTTCTTTTTGAATGGGGACAGTCATGAAGACTCAACTTCAGCAATTCTGGAACGATGAAGACGGTGCAACGGCTATTGAGTACGGCCTGATCGCAGGGCTGATCGCTGTGGCGATCATCGGTGTCTTGACCGCGCTGGGTACGAATTTGGATGCTCTTTTTACAACGATATCTGACAAGATCAGTGGTGCAAAGTCCGTCACGTAATAGTTTTTACGGACTCTTGTTTTGATTAAGTAAGACGTTTTGATGGTGCATCAGCCACTTCAGGTCTGGCTGTATCTTTTAGCTTGAATGGCTGATGCTTATGCCCGTTTTAATTAAGCTTTCCTTTATTTTTATTCTGCTTTTCTTTTCCGCTCAGATTATCTATAGCGATCTGAAGCTCCGGAAAATCCCTAATGCCTTATTAGTTTTTTATGGTTTGGCGGTTCTGTTGCACAAGGTTTTTGTCAGTGTGTCCTATGGCCTTCCCTGGGGATGGGGGGCGGGCTGGGGGGACTCCCTGATCGGTTTTGCCGCCGCCTTGATCGTGTTTTATCCAATCTGGTTATTGCGTTTGATGGGTGCGGCCGATGTAAAGCTGATGGCCGTGCTGGGCCTGGCCCTGGGGTGGAAGGAAGCAGGCATGGTGGTGTTGTTTGGCACGGTACTGGCGGGTTTGCATGCCTTGGTATTGGTGCTGATTCCATCCTTGGAACGTAAGTACGGATTTGCTTTGCCGGGAACCCGCGTCAAGGCGCGTAGTGTGCCTTTAGGGGCCTGGTTATCCCTTGCAACAATGGGGTGGGTATGGATGCAAAATCAATAAAGCCCCCACGAGAGGGCCAATTAGCAAAACGGCGTGGCGTAGAAAAAAAATACCAATACGGAGCCTACGCACTGGAATTTGCATTGGTTTTTCCATTGTTGTTTCTCTTCATGTATGGCTTGCTGACGTTCGGTCTGATCATGACCGCGCAGCAGTCTCTTAATTTCGCGGCCGAATCCGGTGCCCGCGCTGCTTTGCTGGAGCCAGGCGCTGGGCCGGGTGGCCCCATGCTCAGTCCGGATCGCCTGCAAGCACGGGTAAATCGGGCCAAGGAAGTGGCCGCCGATCAGGTTCAGTGGCTAAGCACTTGGGTAGGCAGTGAGCATGTGCGCATCACCACGGATTTGCTCAGTGATGAGCTGCGTGTGGGGATTGTGTACGACTACCTGCAAGCCCCCCTGATTCCTCGTTTTGCTCCCGATACCTTGTTTGCGCTGGTTGTGCCCGAACAGTTAAAGGGCAATGCGCAGATCAATCTGCTGGTTGCCGGTGAAGTGGGCACAGCGGGGGATACGCCATGACACGTGCCGCCTGTTTCCTTCCTGCTGCACAACGTCAGCAAGGCGTTGCTGCCATCGAGTTTGCCTTGATGGTGGGGATTCTGTTGTTGATCTTCAGCGGCATCATCACCTTCAGTTCCTTGTTTCTGGCCAAGCAAAAAATGGATCATCTGGTCGGCGATCTTTCTCGCCAAGCGACGATGCAGGTCAAGAACGCCGATGAGATCGCGCCTTTTATAAATCAGGAACTGGCCAGGAACTATGGCAGGGGCCAAGCCAAGAGCGACGCGTTCTTGCATTGGTTTGGCGACCTGAGTGCGGATGTTCAATCCCAGGCGTGTGCCTCGGAGCCTCAGTATGACTGCGCCCAGCTTTCCCTGAAGCTGGAGCTTGAACCCGGAATTCTTTCTCAAACCCTGGATCTGTTCAGGCCTGAAGAGGGTCAGGCAGATCAATTGCGCAGCTTAAGCGCCAAGACACTACTCGTACTCAGGAGACCACATTAATGAGCGGCATTATGAAGGGGGCGGCAGTCCTTTTATTGCTGATCGCAGCCGTATTGGTTGCGTTTGCCTTGTACCTGGGCATGAAGCCCAAACCCGAGGTGGTCCAGCCTGTGCTCAGCACGCAAAGCGTAGAGCCTCCGGCCAATTTGCAGGCGGTGGTCGTGCTCAAACGGGATGTGAAAGCGGGGGAAACCTTGCAGGCTGATGCTATGGAGTTGGCGCAGTGGCCTGCGGCTCCTGCCCAGTCTTTCAACACACTGGAAGCCTTGAGCGGCAAAACCCTGCGTTTTGACCTGGGCCAAGGGCAGCCAGTGTTAAGCAGCTTCATCGCCAAAAGTCTGGCCAGCTATCTGGAAGAGGGTGAGCGCGCCGTCAGCATTCCCATTGATGTGATCACTGGCGCCAGCCACAGGGTAGAGCCGGGCGATCTGGTCGATATCTTCATTACCTTTAACAGCGGCAACGAAGTCAATGACACCCAGGCCCGCCTGTTGATGTCGCGTGTGCGCGTGCTGGCCTATGGCGGTGCTTCGCTGTCCGGGCCAGATCCGGCAGAGGCCAATGCGACGAATCGTGCCGAGACTCAGGCGCGCCACGCCATGCTGGCCGTACCCCTGGAGTCGGTGAATGAACTCCTGCTGGCCAGCCGTAGCGGCAGCCTGCAACTGGTCCTGCGTGCTCCCAAGGACGAGAGCTTGCCGGACGCCTCCTTGTTCCCTGAATTTGCGGGTCTGATTCCCGCGCGTGCTGGTCTTGATGCCGATCAGCGCGATGCCTTGAAACTGCCGGATAACCGCGCCATGGCCGGTTTGGGCTTGCGTGAATTTGCAATCAGCCAGACCGAAAAAGAACAGGTGCAGGCACGAGCCCGGGCCAGCGGAGAGCCGCATGCTGCGCCGCCGCGCCGCACGGAAGTTATTCGCGGGGGCCGTTTAGAGGTCATTCAGTATTAAGCAATACAGAGCTTGTTGTGGGGACGGGTCAGCCTGCCTGTGAGGGCTGACGAGACGCGACGCAAGGCAGCATGGATTAAACACATGAGACAGAAAATCAAAAAAGCAGGTCTGGGTTTGGGGTGCTGGTATGCGCTCTGCTTGTCGGGTTTGGCACCAGTGCCGGTGATGGCGCAAACGGCTCAAACCAGCGCCAGTCAGAAGGTGATACGTCTGGTGGCCAACGATCAGGATATTTTGCGCTTGTCGCAAGTTCCGCAGCGTGTGGCGATCAGCGATGAAAGCGTGGCGGATGTGCAAATTCTGTCTGCATCGGCCGGGCAGCGCGGCGAGGTGCTCCTGATCGGCAAACGCGCGGGTACGGCTGATTTGCGTGTCTGGATGCCTGGTCGCACGAATCCGGATCGCTGGACGATTGAGGTGACCAGTCAAGTGCAACAGCAACTGGCACAGGCCGGTCGCCCCATGTCGGCGCAGGTGTCCAGCGCCGGGCAGCAGTCCTTGATTACGGGTAGCAGCCCCTCTTTGCTGGATCACCAGGATGCCATGGCCGCCGCACGCTCCGGCGCTGGTCCGGATGCGCCGGTGCTGGACCTGTCCGAGGTCAGCACCAGTGGCATGGTGCAGGTGGAAGTCAAAGTGGTGGAGGTTTCCCGCGAAGTCATGAAAGACATTGGCCTGAGTGCCAATGCCATTGGTGGCAAGCCCTGGTCGGGCGGGGTGAACTTGTTGCCCAAGGCTCTAACGGGTGGATTGAGCCTGGGGTACAACTCGAGCAACTTCAGTGCGACCTTGAATCTGCTGGAGCAAAATGGCCTGGCCCGTGTGCTGGCCGAGCCGACTTTGGTGGCCATGTCAGGTCATAGCGCCAGCTTTTTGTCCGGTGGCGAAATTCCTATCCCCAGTTCGGGCGGTTTGGGAACAACGACGGTGGAGTACAAACCTTTCGGGATCGGTCTGACGGTAACGCCAACGGTGCTGTCTCCCGAACGTATTGCCCTGAAGGTTGCCCCTGAAGCCAGTGATCTGGATTACTCGAATGTGGTGCAAATGCCCGGTGGCGGTGTGATGCCTTCTTTGCGTACTCGTCGAGCCGATACGACTATTGAGCTGGGTGATGGCCAAAGCTACATCATCAGCGGGCTGGTGTCGCGCCAAACCGCTGCTGCCGTCAAAAAGATTCCCTTCCTGGGGGATTTGCCGATTCTGGGTAGTTTTTTCCGCAACGTGCAGTACAGCCAGAAAGAGCTGGAACTGGTCATTGTCGTCACTCCCCGTCTGATCAAACCTATCCAGAAAGGCGCCACGATTGCCTTGCCGGGTGGTCGTCAGGAAAAGCTGGATGACGCACCCAATGCCTGGGGCTACTTCTTGCTGGGCCGCCATGGTTACGAGCAGATGCCAGGGTTTTCGCGCTAAGCGCGTGGAGTGGTGACGTGCAACGATATCGGGAATACCTCTTGTGTACAGAGCACCCCGAGCTGGCTGTGATGATCAACACGGCAGCTGCCGGGCTCCTGACGGTAAGGGCGATTGAGCCCACGACCGAGAGTTTGCGCCGGGAGCTGGCCAAGCAAGCGGAACCTTTGGTGTTTTTTGACTTTGTTCATGGACAGCATGGTGAAGAGAACGGACAGGTAGTAAGTTTGGTACGCAGTCTGGCGCGGCTCGATGCCAGTGTGCAGCGTGTGGCGGTAGGGCGGGCATCCGTGCCCCAAGGCCCCGTTAATGCCTTGCGGGCGGGTGCCAACGAGTTCCTGAACCTGGACACGAACGAAGATCTGCATCATCAGTTGCAGGTATTGATTGAAAAGCTGGGTCAGACCCAGCACAGCCCTTTGCTGGACAAGCCTTTTCGCAGTGTGCTGTTGATGGGCGCGCGTATTGGTGTCGGTTGCAGTACCGCTGCCAGCAGTCTGGCCTGGCTCTTGCAACAAGAGATGAACCGCATGGGCAAGGAGGTACGAGGTTTGACGTCGGCCAAGCCCTTGCCGGTTGAACTGGTGCCGCTGTCCGAGCGAGTCGGTTTGCTGGATCTGGGAGCACCTACCGGGGACTGTGCCTTGTACATGGGCCTGGGTTCGGAATTTGACTTCATTCAGGCGGCATCACAGCGTCATCGAATGGACGACACTATGTTGCATTCGGCACTGGCACAACACAGCAGCGGCTTGAACCTGCTGTCTTTGCCCGCCGATGTGAATACCTTGAATCAAATCAGTCTGGAAGATTCGCTGGGTTTGTGCAGTTATTTGCGTGAACGCATGGGCTGCCTGGTGATTGATGCTGGCGGTTTTCCCAATCCGCGTTTTCTGGTGGAACTGGAATCGCTGGTGGACGAGGTGCTGGTGGTCACAGACCAAAGCATGGGGGCGCTGGTGTCTCTGGCCGAGTTCATGGCCTTGCGTGCGCAGTTCGATGCGCTGGCCAATGTGCGTCTGGTGGTGAATCAGTTTGATCCGGCTTACGGTTTTTCTGGGCAGGCCATTGCCGAGCGCTTTGATCTGGAGTTGGCCGCCGTGCTGCCGGATCGGCGTCTTGGGCATATGCGCAGCGCCGGTCTGGGCAAGATTCTGGTGCAAGTAGATGAGAAGGACCCCTATACCCGTGCCTTGCAAAGTTTGGCATCGGGTTTGATGGGGCGCAGGCAGGGGCTGTCACAAAACAAGGTCAGTACGGTTTTGGGACGGTTGAAATTCAGGTTCGGGGGCTGAACAGGCCCAAGCATGGAAAAGTAAGGCATGAACAATACTTCATTGCTCGGTGGGCGTCCCGACCTGATTCAGGTCCGGGAACAGGCCCATGAACATTTGCTGGCTCGCATCGAAGAGTTGGGAGCCGAGTTTGGTCGCTGGACACGGCAGGCCATACAGGATTTTGTTGGCATCGAATTGGCCAGCTTTGTTCGTTTGAAACGGGTGCCCGTCAACGAACAGGAAGTGCGCGAGATCGTGCAGGCGTTGACCCGTGAACTGGCGGGTCTGGGGCCTTTGGAAGACCTGCTGGAGGATCCGGCGGTTGAAGATATTCTGATCAACGGCTACGACAAACTGTTTGTGTCGCGCGGTGGCGTGTTGGGCCAGGAGCCCAGTGGGTTTACGGATGATCAGCACGTGCTGCGTATCGTGCGCCGTATTCTGGCTCCGTTGGGACGCAGGCTGGACGAGTCGGTTCCGATGGTGGATGCCCGCTTGCCCGATGGTGGCCGCCTGAACGTGGTCATTCACCCCCTGGCGGTGGATGGCCCCATGGTCTCTATCCGTAAGTTCCGCAAGGACCCGCTAAAGCCTGAAGACTTGATGCGTTTGGGCGCGTTTGACGAGCCGGTGGACCGGCTGCTGCAAGCCGCAGTGAAATCGCGCTGCAATATTCTGATTTCTGGCGGGACCAGTTCCGGCAAGACGTCCTTGCTCAATGCCCTGGCTTTTTACATCCCCAAAACCGAGCGTGTCGTAACGGTGGAAGATACCGCCGAACTGGCCTTGAATCACCCGCATGTAGTGCGCCTGGAAGCACGTCAGGCCGGGTATGACGGCAGCGGCGAAATCTCGATTCGCGAACTCTTGCGCAACAGCTTGCGTATGCGTCCGGACCGGGTGGTCGTAGGGGAAGTGCGGGGTGCCGAGGTCATCGACATGCTGCAAGCCATGAATACTGGTCACGAAGGCTCCATGGCCACGATCCACGCCAACTCGCCGCGCGAATGTGTGTATCGCGTAGAAATGCTGGCCGGGTTTGCGGGCTTTCAGGGCAGCGAGGACAGCTTGCGCAGACAGATCGCCAGCGCGCTGGACTTCATTATTCAGATTGGCCGCCTGCCCAATGGCAAGCGCCGGGTGCTGTCCATTACAGAAGTTACCGGCATGGGCGATGGCGTGATTGCCATGCAAGAGCTGTATCGCCACGAATCCTATGTGCTGGATGATGGCACCGAGCAGGATCGCTGGGTCAGCCTGGGCATTCATCCTCATACCCGCAAGCTGATGCAGTACCGCGATCAACTGGCTAATGAGCAGGTTCAGGCTCAGGACAACACGCCTAAAGAAGGCGGTGGTTTCTGGGATTGGAGACGCTAAATGATGGCTTTGTATATCGCTTTGGCGGCTGTGATTCTGATGCTGGGCGCGGTACTGCTCTGGGCCAAGGGTGCTCAGCGTCAGCAGGTCCAGCGTTCGGCACAGGTGCTCGAGCAGCAGCTGGCTTTGCGCCCGGCGGTGCAAAGTAGCGTACGAGCCCAGCCCAGTGCGCAGGATGCCTGGTTGGGAGCACCCAAAGGCTGGCGGGAGTTCATGCTGCGCACCGGCATTCAGCCTTCACGCCGTTTTTATCTGATTCTTCTGTTGGGCACGCTGGTGCCGCCTGCCTTGTTGCTGGCTTTTGTCGGGCCGGTTGCAGGTGGGGCCATGCTGCTTGCCACCGTACTGGGCGCCTATACCTTTCTGTGGTTTCGCAGTGATAAGCGTCACCGCAAAATCGTCTCTCAAATTCCGGACTTTCTGGATCTGATGGTGCGCTTGATCACCATTGGCAACAGCATGGGAGCGGCCTTTTTGAATGCGGCTGACAACACGCCGCAACCCCTGGGCCAGGTATTGCAGGATGCAAATTCCCTGCACCGCTCCGGGCAGGATCTGGATGTGGCCTTGCGTGCTGTTTCGCGTCAGCACGGCTTGCACGAGCTCTTTCTGGTTGCCGCTGTAATCAGTGTGGCAATGCGTTTTGGCGGTCGTAGTGATCAGACTATGGAACGTATGGCCGGCTTCATGCGAGACCGGGAAAACGCCCGCAGCGAGTTGGTGGCCTTGTCTGCCGAGGTGCGCCTGTCCGCCTGGATTCTGGCGTTATTGCCGATCCTGATCGGTGTCTACATTCTGATTTTCAATAACGAGCTGTTCCTGACCATGTGGAACGACCCGGTGGGGTTTCGCATGCTGCTGTTCGCAGCAGTCTTGCAGTGTGTGGGCTGTTATTGGCTGTATTGGATGGCACGCAATGTCTAGGAGCAAGACATGATGGCCTTGGAAGCACAAACCGTTCTGGTCTGGGGAGCTGTGGCTTGCGCTCTGGCTGGCCTGATTCTGTTTGCCTTGTGGTTTCACAACCATTGGCAGCAGCGTCAGCAAGCCATGCGTTTGAGCCAGGCGGTGGATGAACGCCTGAAAGGCGCGCCGCACATGACGCAGGCGCCCAGCCAGTCGCGCCAGACGGTGGAACAGATCAAGATGCAGGCGGGCAGCCTGGGCGAGCGCTGGCTGAAAGGGCGCTTCGGGTCCAGTCTGCTTAGCGAGGAAGATCGCGTACTCATCATGAATGCAGGCTTCAAGCACATTGATGTGGCGCGGCAGTATTTCGTCCTGAGTCGAGTCGGCCTGAGCATTGTTCTGATTGTCCTGTTCAGCTTGCTGCCCATGACTCGCAGGCTGAATGAGTATGTGCCGTTTGTGTCTGTGTTCATTGGCTTTGCCTTGGGCTGGATGCTGCCCAAATGGTGGCTGGCGCGCCGGGTCTCGCAACGTCGTCTGCGTATCGCTGCCGAGCTGCCCTTGTTTGTGGATTTGCTGCGTTTGCTGCAAGGCGTGGGCCTGTCCATGGACCAGACCTTGCACACTATAGAGCGCGAATTCCATGACGTGATTCCCGTCATGGGCTCAGAGCTGACCATTGCGGTCGAGCAATATGCCCGTGGTCGTACTCGTGAACAGTCGTTGGAGCGGATTGCCAGCGGCTTTACCAACGAGGATCTGGCCGTGATCTGTCGCCTGATTGTGCAGGTGGACCAGCACGGTGGTGCGATGCAGGAACCCTTGCACCGCTTCGGTGTGCGCTTGCGCGAGCAGCGTCGCCTGGAGCTGAAAGCCAAGGTGGGCAAATTGACCGTAAAGATGACGGGCGTCATGGTGCTGACTTTGCTGCCTGCCTTGTTGATTATTACTGCGGGGTCAGGTTTTCTGGCCTTGTTCCGTGGCTTGAGCCAAGTGGCCGGAGGGTGACTTTGATGAAAATGTCGACATGGACTCGTCCCTTGATGCGCTGGGCTGCGCTGGGTTTGGGTAGTACTTTGCTGGTGGCGTGTTCCACCACGGATTCCGCCTACGAGCTGGTGCGTCAGCAACAGGAACAGGAAGCCTTCTTGCAGAGCAAGGAAATTGAGCATTGGGAAAAGCGCAGACCGACTGACAAGCAGATGGCGGTACGCATGCTGGAAGAGACGCAAAAACAGGGCCGCTACTTTGCGTCCCTGGCCTATGCCGAAGCCATGGAAAAGGAATATGGCGCAGACCCGGAGGTCATGGTGTTGCGGGCTGAAGCACAGCGTCAAACCGGACAGCTGGAGCAGGCAGCGCACACCTTCAAGGCCCTGTTGAATACGCCGGTGGCCGGACGGGCTTATCAAGGTTTGGGTTTGATTGCTGGCTCGCAAGAACACTTTGATCAGGCTGCTCATTTCCTCAAGCAAGCGGCTGGGCAAGACCCCACGAATGCGATTGTGCAAAGCGATCTGGCTTATGCCTACTTGCGTTCCGGTCGCCCTCAGGAAGCACGTCTGGCCTTGGGTAAGGCGGCCGAACTGGCCCCGGATAACCCCAAGATACTGAGCAATATGGCCTTGTATTTGCTGGTCAGCCAGGAAACGCAACGGGCTGGTTTTGTGATGCAGCAAGCAGGTATGGACGCCGCAACCCAGCAAGCCATTGTGCAGATGGCCGAACAGATTGGACAGGATCTGGAGCAATTGCACGCCCGTCAGCAAATGCAGAAACAACACGAGCTGCGCATGGCAGCGGCTGCAAAGGATGAGCAGGCCAGAGCCCAGGCGGTGGCATTGAGTCCGGCTACTCCGACGGCGATGGGCCAGGTCGTCTTGAACCGATCCGCCCAGGCACAAAACCCGGCCGTGGCTCGTCCTGCTGCGGTTGTGGTTTCTTCTACGCAAGCGGGCTTGAACCGTCCCTTGCTGGAAAGCCTGGGCCCTGTGTCTTCGTCAATGAATTGATTGCCGTTTTTTCAAGGATATCGCAATGAACCGATCCCGCATTTTGGCCTGCTGCACCTTGTTGATGGCCAGTAGTGCCTGGGCGCAGACACAAGCTCCGCTGACTGGAACCATGGTTTCAGGCACCAGCACCTACCCGGTCAGCACCAGCCCGGCAGCGGCCACCAATCAGGGTGTGCACACACCGGCCGCTCCGGCGGCAGAAACAGCGCCCGCTGAGCGTCAGCCTTACGAGAAGTACCGCTTGAGTGATGAGGAAGTACACCCTTGGCCTGAAGTGGAAGGCCTGCCTGTGCATGTACAGAACGAGCGCCGCCATATTCCGCCGCGCATCGAGGTGGGGCCTGATACCCGCAGCCTGCTCAGCATGCAGGCCGACCCGGACCGAGAAGGCAAGGTCTTGCCGGTGCATGGTGCGGCAGCCAATCTGGCCTGGGAGCGCTATTTGGAGAGCTTCAAGCATCCCATTCCTGAGTACATGAAAGAGCGCATCAAAACAAACGGTAGTGATTAAAGCCCACAGGGCTGGAGTGGGTCAGGAGAGCGAGATGAAATGGGGAAGAACTCGAACCCAGAGCGAGCAGGCACATAAGCAGCAAGGTTCCATTATTGTGCCTGCAGCCGCCGCGTTGCTGGTGGGGCTGGTGTTGCTGGGGGCGGCGCACCTGGGGCATAACTTCCATGTGAAGCGGGGGCTGCAAAACGCGGCTGACCTGGCTGCACTGGCGGGGGCGCAGGCCTTGGGTTCCGGGGATGCGCTGGGCTGCCAGCAAGGTGAAAGCATGGCCAGGTTCAGCCTGAATAGCCAGCCCGATTCGCCTGCTGCGGGTTTGACGGGCGATGGTGCCAAAGTCTTTTGCGGTAAATGGAATAGCAGCCACAGTGATCCGGCCCAGCGTTTTGTTTCTTCCTTGCCCGCTGATTCCGTGCGCGTGCATTTGAGCTATCAGCCGCCTTCTCTGTTCCCTTTCTTTACTTCCTCGGTGATTGAGGCGGTTGCCACCGCCAAGAACAGTGAGCCGGTTGCGACCTTCTCCGTGGGCAGTCGACTTTTGTCCTTGAAGCGCAATGGTCTGGTCTATAACCTGCTGCGCGGCGTGGGCCTGCGCCCGGACCAGTTGACGGTGCTGGACTCGGCCGGTTTGGTCAATGCCAAGATTACGCCTTCCGGTTTGTTGAAAGCCTTGGGATTGCCCGCCACGGTTATCGCAGGAGTGGGTACACCTGAAGAATTGGCCCGGCTGGAGCAACTGACTTTGGCCGATTTGCTAAGTGCCAGTCTGGCCTTGCTGGACCAGCAAAAAACACTGGGTCTGGACGTTGGGGCCTTGCAGGAATACATCCGCTTGTTGCTGGGTGTCGGGCCTCTGGATTTGCCCGTCAAACTGCTGGGTGAGGGCGGTATTCTGGCCTTGATCGATGGTGTGGATCCCTTGTCGGCCTTGAATGTGAACCTGGACGTGCTGCAACTGGTCAACACGGGACTGGTGGTGGCCAATGGCAAGAATCTGATTGATTTGAACCTGACTGCGCTGCCTTCCGGTTTGACCAATATGTTCAATAACGCCCTGGATTTGCGAGTGCGGGTTGTGGAGCCGCCCAGCATCGCCATGGGCGGGATAGGCACTAAAGCGAACTCGGCAGGTGTGCGAGTCTATCTGAATCTGGATACTTCCAAGATTCCGCTGGTGGGTCTTGTTCTGAATGCGCTGGGAACGCGGGTTAGTCTGCCTGTCATTATTGAGCTATCCCAAGCCTCCGGCGAGTTGGTTAATGTCTGCCGCGCACCGATTGCCGAGAATCAGGCCACGATTGCGGTCAAATCCTCGCTGGTGAACGTGTGTCTGGGCAAGTTCCCACATTCGGATTTTTTCTCGACTAGCAATAGTTGCAAGGATGAATCGTTTGGGGGAATTCAGCGTCATCAGGTGATTAATGTGTTGGGTATCCTGCCTTTGACCGCTAAAGTCACCTTACCCTTAATTGATACAAAAAATCCGGTTCATGTAACGTTGACCGCGCCTCCGGGCGAGCCTTCAGAAGCAACTGTCAACGCCACTCAGCTGGATTTGTCTCGCAGTGTGAGTCTGCTCTCCGATGCTGTTCTGTCGGGTATCCTGGGTGATTTGCTGAACACCCCCTGGAGTGGCGCGTCCGGCAAGCGTCAGATGGCGGAAAGTCTGGTGGGCGGTGGGGCCGGCCGCTCAGTTTCTGAGGTCGTGAACGAGATGAACTGGTCCAAGGAGCGTATGGATCAACTGGCCCGCACCATGAGCCAGAATGGCTTGATCGGTGTGCTGGGCGGAACCCTGGGCTTTGTCGATAATTTGCTGACAACCCTGCTGGGTGCGCCCTTGAGTGATCTGGCCTGCGTGATTGGTGGGATTGGTGGTCAGCAAGCGATGCGCGAATGCCGGACAGGGGCGGTAGAGGTGCTGGTCTTTAAAGACTCCAACCTGGTCGGTGCCGTATTAAGTCTGGTTGTCGCGTTGTTGGATCCGGTATTGCAAGGCTTGAGTGCTCTGCTGGAGGGGCTGCTGAAGCTGCTGGGCCTGAGTCTGGTCGAGGCCGACGTGAAACTTCATGATGTGCAGTGCGGTACTGCCTATCTGGTGCAATAGCGCGGGAGGCGAATACAGCAATGAGCGTCAGCTTTATGGGTAATGAACCCGTTTTATACGTCTGGGAGGGTAGTTCCGATCTGGTGACGCGTGCCGAGCGCGCCATGGAGCCCAGTTCGGTAGCGGTCATGCGCGTAGAGCCTTCCCTGGTGCTGGACGCCGAGCGTCATCCCACGCGCCATGCGGTTGCACTGGTGTCCGTCAGTGTGATGGCCCAGGGACGTTTTGAACAGCACCAGTGGCTGGTCGAGCACGCCATTCCAGTGATCTGGGTGGCCTCGGAGGACCGAGGCTACGACCCGCGTTTTTACCCCTCGGCCTACTCCTATACCTTGCCGCTGTCTTTCAGTCAGGCCGAGCTGCGTACCCTGGTGGCCAAGCTGGCCGGGCTGACCGCACAGGTCGAGCGAGAAGGGCAGGGTGGTCCTCAACCATTAGTAGCCGTATCGCCTGTGATGCGGGCCTTGATTGCTGAAGCGGATATGTACGCCGATAGCGGGGCCAGTGTTCTGATTCATGGTGAAACAGGTGTGGGCAAAGAACGCATCGCTCAATTGCTGCACGAGCGTTCTTCACGAGCGCAAGGGCCCTTTGTTCCGGTGAATTGCGGGGCGGTGCCTGAGGGCCTGTTTGAAGCCCACTTCTTCGGCCACGCGAAAGGGGCTTTTACAGGCGCGATCGGTGCTCATAAAGGTTATTTCGAGCAGGCGGATCAAGGCACCTTGTTCCTGGATGAAATTGGGGATTTGCCCCTGCATCAACAGGTCAAATTGCTGCGTGTACTGGAACAGCGCTCCGTGACGCGTCTGGGGTCAACGCAACAGATTCCGGTTGATTTTCGTATGGTGGCCGCTACTAATAAAAACCTCTTGGGACTGGTGCAACAAGGCCAGTTCCGTGCAGACTTGTATTACCGTTTGGCCGTGGTTGAGCTACTGATTCCGAATCTGGAACAGCGAGGCTCCCAGGAAAAAATCGCCATTTTCTGCGCCTTGCTGGAACAGGCCCTGGAGTGTGACGTCGAGGACATCCCTCAATGGGTTCTGGATGCGGTGGGCAGCATGCGCTTTAACGGCAATGTGCGCGAGCTGGCTAATCTGGTGGAGCGCGTTGCTGTCATGAGCAAGCAGTTTGGGGCCTGGGAGTCGGTGCAGTTGCGGCAAGTGCTGGAACGTTTCAATGCCCCCGTTATGGCCCCGGCTCTGGCTTTGCCTGAAGGTGCGCCCATTCTGGAGCGGCCCGAGCCCGTCATCAGCCTGAGCGCACAGGAGCAGGAAGAGCGTGCACGTATTATTTCGGTTCTGGATACCCAGAACTGGCGACGGCAGGATACCGCTGCTGTATTAGGGATTTCTCGTAAAGTTTTGTGGGAAAAGATGCGCAAATTCAACATAAAGGCACAAGATGCGACAAGCCGCGTTTAGAATACGGGCTGATTCTGTGTATCAAGCTAAACACAAAAAAATTGTTTATCAAGGGATGGGTATGGTGAACCTTAGTCAGAAGACGGCGGTGTTGCTGTCCTTGGGGGGACTTCTTTTATTGTCAGCGTGCAGCTCGGTGTCTTTGGTGCAGGAGCCAGAGCGGCCCGTGGTCGCGCAAACCCAGGAACAAGAGGTTGAAGAGGTAGCCCCGGTTGCGGCTCCAGCCGCTGCTCCAGCGCCCGCAGCGGCCCCGGCTTATCAAAACACCACTGTGGCTCAGTTGCAGCAGCTGATTCAGGCCCGTGCCGTGCAAGAGCTGCGTACCGCCTATAACGGCCGCTTCGGTGCCAGTCTGTTGTTCTCTGCCGAAAGCATGACCTACTACGTGGCCCTGTTCCAGCAGCGTGAGTTCTGGCGCGTCTTCAAGACCACCGACGAATCCCTGGCCGAGCGCATGTACACCCAGTACCGTCAGGACACGGTGGACTATGCCGCCGCCGATCTGGAGCGCATCAAGCTGCAGGCTGAAGTTGCCAAGGCTGAAAAGCAATTGAATGAAAGCGCCGATCAACTGACCGTGCTGCAGAACGACTTGGCGTTGCAGCGTCAGCAAGAGGCCTTGGCCATTGCTCAGCGCGAGGAGTCCCGTCGCGAAGCCCAGGCGCTGGCCGAACAAGAGCGTGAAGCTCGAGAGCAGTTGCGTGAATTGCAGAGTCAGATCAAGGATCTGGAGCGACAGCGTGCCGGGATGTTGCAGCGTCAACGAGGTCGCTGATCGCTGCAATAGCAAAGCCTGATTGAAAGCCCGCACAGTCGCAAGACTCTGCGGGTTTTTTAATCGTAAATAAAAAAAGACCCGAAATTCGGGTCTTTTAACTTGCTGCTTGATAGAGGTCTGATGCTACCGCGACAAGTACCGCATTGCCTCCTCCAGCCCTGCGCTGGTGACGGGGTACATATGGTCGGACATCAGATTCTGAATGATGGCAATGGACTGGCGGTACGGCCAGTAAGCCTGCGGCTCGGGGTTGAGCCAGGCAATACGTGGCCAGTGGTCGTTCAGTCTTTGCAGCCAGGCTGCGCCGGTTTCCTTGTTGTAGTGCTCGACAGAACCACCTGGGGCCATGATCTCGTAAGGACTCATGGTGGCATCGCCCACGATAATGACGCGCCAGTCCTCGTTGTACTTGCGCAGCAAATCCCAGGTTTCCAGTCGTTCGCTTTGGCGGCGTGAGTTGTTCCGCCATACCGATTCATACACGCAGTTATGGAAGTAGTAGGCCTCCAGGTGTTTGAATTCGGAACGTGCGGCCGAGAACAGGGATTCAACCTGGGCGATGTGGTCATCCATGCTGCCGCCTATATCCAGCAACATCAGTACATTGACGCGGTTTTGTCGCTCGGCCTGCATTTGCAAATCCAGCATGCCCGCATTGCGAGCCGTCTCGCGTATGGTGCTGTCCAGGTCCAGCTCAGTGGGGGCGCCCTGACGTGCAAAGCGTCGCAGGCGTCGTAGCGCCATCTTGAAGTTGCGTGTGCCCAGCTCTTGCTGGTCGTCGTAGTCCACGAACTCGCGCTTTTCCCAGACCTTGATGGCGGTACGGTTCCCTGCCGAAGGGCCACCAATGCGGATACCTTCGGGATGATAGCCACCATGTCCAAACGGCGAGGAGCCGCCGGTTCCAATCCACTTGTTGCCGCCTGCATGACGCCCTTGCTGCTCTTTCAGACGTTCCTTGAACATCTCCAGCAGCTTTTCCAAGCCATGCTTTTCCAGTGCAGCTTTCTGTTCCGGAGTCAGGTTGCGCGTCAGGGTTTTGCGCAGCCAGTCCTCGGGCAGGGTTTTATCTTTGGCCAGCGCTTCCAGCTGCGGCTGATAGAACTCCCCAAAGGCCAGATCAAAGCGGTCGTAAAGCGTTTCGTCTTTGATAAGAACCAGTCTGGATAGATGATAGAAATCGTCCAGCGTGGGCGGCATGATGCCTTTGCACAAGGCGTCCAGCAGCGTCAGGTGTTCCTGAATGGAGACCGGCAGGCCGCGTTCGCGCAGGTGGTAGAAGAAATCAAGCAACATGGCTGTGCTGCCTTAGTTTGTCCAGCAAGTGGGCGCGGGTATCGGGCCACTCGCCTGCCATCAAGCTGTAGAACATGGTGTCGCGTATCGTGCCATCGCGGCGGATGGCATGGTGGCGGACACGACCATCGAAACGCGCTCCCAGCCGGGTGATGGCTTGCTGGGATTTGAAATTCAGGTGGTCGGTACGCCAGCCCACGACTCCGGCTCCCAAGGTCTCGAACGCATATTGCAGCAGGAGCAGTTTGGCCGCGGTATTGACGTGGCTGCGCTGGGCGCTGCGGGCGTACCAGGTGTAGCCGATTTCCAGGCGGGCCACTGGCGCAATAATGTCGTGATAGCGCGTAGTGCCGACAGCCCGGTCTGTTCTCAGGTCACGCACCAGAAAGGGCAGCATATGGCCTTGCTCCAGGCCGTCCAGCGCCTTTTTTACATAGTCCTGGGCCTGGCCGGGGGCGGGCACGCTGGTTACACGTACATTCCAAAGTTCGCCATCGGCAGCCGCGGCATCCAGTAACTCCACGTGCGCCAGTTGCAAAGGTTCCAGACGCACGTCCCATCCTTCCAGTGTCACGGGGGCCAATGGCTGGGAAAAAGCGCTTGTTTGCATATCAGCTCCGGCGCTGGCTGCGTTGGCTCATAGCGGCCAGACGCTGCATCAAGGACAAGTCCTGTTCGTTTTTCAGCAAGGCACCGGCCATAGGGGGCAAGCCTTCATCCAGCTCGTGCAGGGCATCGGCAGGAATGTCGTTGGCCAGCAGCAGACGCAGCCAGTCCAGGAATTCCGAGGTAGACGGCTTTTTCTTCAGGCCGGGAACATCTCGCAGGGCAAAGAAGGTATCCAAGGCGCTGGATAGAATGTCACTGCGCAGATTGGGGTAATGCACCGCCACAATCTGCTCCATGGTTTCGCGCTCGGGGAAGCGAATGTAATGGAAGAAACAGCGGCGCAGGAAGGCGTCGGGCAGATCTTTTTCATTATTGGAGGTAATGATGATCAAGGGACGATGGCGCGCCTTGACGGTCTGGCGAGTCTCATAAACATGAAACTCCATGCGGTCCAGTTCCTGCAGCAAGTCGTTGGGGAACTCGATGTCGGCCTTGTCGATTTCGTCGATCAGAACAACCGTGGGTTCCTCGGACTCAAACGCTTGCCACAATGTGCCCTGCACAATGTAGTTGCCAATGTCGCGGACTTTTTCATCGCCCAACTGGGAGTCACGCAGACGCGACACCGCATCGTATTCATACAGGCCCTGGTGGGCCTTGGTGGTGGACTTGATGTGCCATTGCAGCAGGGGGCGTCCCAGGGCACGGGCCACTTCCAGGGCCAGCAGTGTTTTGCCGGTACCGGGTTCACCTTTGATCAACAAAGGGCGTTGTAGCGTCAAAGCGGCGTTGACGGCCAGCTTCAAATCATCAGTGGCAACGTACTGATCGGTGCCTTCAAAACGGGTCGTAGTAGTCATAAATCGGCTCAAACTTGTACTTAAAATGTTGATCTGTCAAGAATAGAAACTCGGGTATAAATACTAGTATCAGTCATCCTTGGCAATTATCATACAATCGACTCAGTACTCGTCGGTCAGCATCACAGAGCCAGGTGTCGCGTTGATTCCTTTTTGCTGCAATAGACGCAGAGCCTGACCCGGACCGTTTTCAACTCCACGACAAAGCGAATAGCGATGATGAAGTTGCAAATGAAGCGGTATGTCTCTTTCTTTCTTCTGGCCTCAAGCTCCTGTCTGCCCTGGGCAGCCCAGGCGCAGGATTCCGAGCCGATCAAGGCCAATCCCGAGGCGGCGCGCGACAAGATCTCCATGTGTATAGGCTGTCATGGCTTGCCCGGTTACAAGGCCAGCTTTCCCGAGGTCTATCACGTCCCCATGATTGCCGGGCAGGGGGCTGCTTATATAGAAGCAGCGCTCAAGGAGTATGCCAGCGGCGCTCGAACCTTCCCCACCATGCAAGCCATTGCGCTGAGCTTGTCCGAACAGGACATGGCGGATATTGCCGCGTACTACGCGGGCAACAAACCTTGAGGACGGGGAGGCACCTATGAGAAAAACAGTCTTGCTGGTGGCAATGGGGCTGATGGCCGGGGTGGCCGGTCAGGCAATGGCCGCTGAGGATCTGGTCAAGGCAGGCGGGGAAGCCTGGAAGAATCTGAATTGCGCATCCTGTCATGGTGACGATGCGAAAACGCCCTTGAACCCGGAATATCCCATTCTGGCCGGTCAGCATGCCGATTATTTGCGGCAGGCCTTGATGGCTTACAAGCGTGGGCAGGCCGGGGCACCGGCAACGTCCAATATCCGCAAGAATGCCGTCATGGGGGCTATGGCCAATACCATGAGCCAGGCGGATATCGACAGTATCTCCGTGTGGCTGTCGCGTCAGCCCGGCCCCTTGAGCAATAGAAAGTAAGGCAGCCTGCGGCTTTAGTCGCGCGTGCTGTGGCGCAAAATCAATTCGATATAGCGCTCGTTGTTCAGCGGTGTGCCCAGACGTTGTGCTTCCCAGATCACCTCGCCCAGCGCTTCCATAATGATGTGCGCTGCGGCGTGCTGATCGTGCCGGGTCAATAGGCGCTGATACGCTGCCTTGATGCCTGGAGGCTGGTCAATGGACAGTTGTTCATTGATAGCCAGGTGCATGGACAGATGCAGGAAGGGGTTGCTGCGTCCTTGCTCCACGGAATAGTCCTGGTTGACGGCGTCGGCGTTGCGCAAGTCGTCGTGGTATTCAGGGTGCTGTTGCACCAGATCCACCGCCATGGTTTCCAGAGCGGTCAGCAGATGACCACTTTGGTGCTTGTCCCAAGCTTCAATGAAAAATTGGCGAACCTGCTCGCGAGAGGGGTTGAACATGGTGGAATCGAGATAAAAATAGTCAGAAAATGCGAATCTTCGGCGCGTGTTTTGCGTGAAATGGTGGGGGCGCAAGGCCGGCACAAGCTGCAATCGGGGCCGTGTAGAATGGATAAGTTGCCAAGAATGCAAGCATTTTTGGCAAGCTTTGAGTTTACAGGTGCCTGAATACGCGCGAATTAAGTTAAACTCTTATATAAGACTTCGGAAACGCGAAAGCGTTCCGTGTTTAGCTATCCCTAATATTGGAGCACAACTGGAGCATCCATGTCCTATCAGCATATCAAGATCCCCGCGTCGGGGCAGAAAATTACAGTTAACGCGGATTTTTCCCTGAATGTTCCCGATCAACCCATTATTCCTTACATCGAGGGTGATGGTACGGGCGTGGATATTTCGCCAGTCATGATCAAAGTGGTCGACGCTGCTGTTGCCAGGGCTTATGGCGGCAAGCGCAAGATCGAGTGGATGGAAGTGTTCGCCGGTGAAAAATCCACCAAGGTGTACGGTTCCGACGTCTGGCTGCCAGAAGAAACTCTGGATGCCGTTAAAGACTACGTCGTGTCCATCAAAGGCCCTCTTACCACTCCCGTTGGCGGCGGCATCCGTTCCCTGAACGTGGCCCTGCGTCAGCAACTGGACCTGTACGTCTGCCTGCGCCCAGTGCGCTACTTCAAGGGTGTTCCTTCGCCTGTGCGTGAGCCAGAAAAGACCGAAATGGTCATTTTCCGCGAGAACTCCGAAGACATTTACGCTGGTATCGAATTTGCTGCCGAGTCCGAAAGCGCCAAGAAGCTGATCGACTTCCTGCAAAACACCCTGGGCGTGAACAAGATCCGCTTCCCCAATACCTCCGGTATCGGTGTCAAGCCTGTGTCCCGCGAAGGTACCGAGCGCCTGGTGCGCAAGGCCATCCAGTACGCCATCGACAACGATCGCTCTTCCGTGACCATCGTTCACAAGGGCAACATCATGAAGTTCACCGAAGGTGGCTTCCGTGATTGGGCTTACGAACTGGCTCAAAAAGAATTCGGCGCTGAATTGATCGACGGCGGCCCATGGTGCAAATTCAAGAATCCCAAGACTGGTCGCGAGATCATCGTCAAGGATTCGATTGCTGACGCCTTCCTGCAACAGATTCTGCTGCGTCCTGCCGAGTACGACGTTATTGCCACACTGAACCTGAACGGCGACTACATCTCCGACGCTCTGGCTGCTCAAGTGGGTGGTATCGGTATCGCTCCCGGTGCCAACCTGTCCGACTCCGTGGCCATGTTTGAAGCCACCCACGGTACTGCTCCCAAGTACGCTGGCAAAGACTACGTGAACCCCGGTTCGCTGATCCTGTCTGCCGAAATGATGCTGCGTCACATGGGCTGGACCGAAGCTGCTGACCTGATCATCTCCAGCATGGAAAAATCCATCACCTCGCGTAAAGTGACTTATGACTTTGCCCGTCTGATGGAAGGCGCGACTCAAGTGTCCTGCTCCGGCTTTGGCGATGTCATGATCGAAAACATGTAATGAATACAGGCTGTTAAAGCCGGTTTTCTGCATGAGAAACCGCCGACCTTCGGGTCGGCGGTTTTTTTTCGTCTCATGCTGGCGCAGGCCATTTTCTCTCTCTTTTTTCTGCTTTGCTTATGCTTAAAATATTTTTGATCGTTACTTTTATGCAATTAAAAATAAGCTTGGTTGATGATATTTACTAGGTGAAAACCCGAATAAACTCAATAAAACAAGCGGGTTTAGCGTTTTCCATGATTATTAATATTGCGATTAACTGACGATAGCTATAAATTTGCCATATTAAATAATTCTAAGGAGCTGTTATGACTATCACAGGAGCTACATTGGTCGCCGAGCGCGAGCGGATCACCGTTACCCAGGCGCCATCCCGTCAGGAGACAGAGGAGATTCTGGAGCGTATCCACGAGATCGGCCCGCTGCTACGTGAGTTGGCCCCGCAGGCTGACCGTAATCGCATGTTGTCAGACGAGGCGGTTCAGGCTTTGGAGTCAACCGGGGCCTGGCGCATTTCGGCCTTGAAGCGCTACGGCGGTTATGAGGGTGGGGCGGAGATGCTCTTGCAATGTGCCAGCGCCGTGGGCTATTACGATCCGGCAGCAGCCTGGTGTGTGGTGATCTCTAATGGTTCGGTCATGCTGGCCAACCGCTTTAGCGATGCCATGCTCGATGAGGTGTTTGTAGACGGTCCAATCCGTGCAGCGTCCATTTTTGCCCAACCCCAAGGCACGGCAACGCCGGATGGCGATGGCTGGCGCATTACGGGCAAGTGGCCTTTTGCCTCGAACAGCAATCACTCGGACTGGGCACTGGGGATTTTGTTCATCAAGGAAAACGAGCAGGTCGAGCCTACCGTGGGCTTTGTGCTGATGCGTCGTGATGAGTTTGAAATTCAGGATACCTGGTACACCATCGGTATGCGCGGCTCGGGCTCCAACACCATGGTGGCAGAAAACCTGTGGGTGCCCAAAGAGCGCCTGATTACGTTTCAGCAACTGATGGGTGATGTGCAGGAGCAAGATCCCTTGGCTACATTTGGTCGTCGTTTGACGCCGCACCTGACCATGTCCACCTGCATTCAAGCGCCATCTTTAGGGGCCGCGCAAGCCGCCGTGGATTTCACTACTGGTGTCAGTGGCAAGCGCGGCATTACCTATACCCATTACAAGAAGCAGTCGGATTCGGGGGCGTTTGTGCAGAACCTGGGAACGGCCAGTATTCAGATTGATGGTGCTCGTTTGCTGCTGGAACGCGCTGCGGCGCAGATCGATGCTGCTGCTTCCGGTACCGTGCCCATGCCTTTGGAGCTACGTGCTCGCCATCGTGCCGGGATCGGCCATGCAGGACACGAGCTGGTGGATGCGGTGAACAATCTGTGCTGGTTGCATGGCACCGCCTCCTTCGCGGAAAACAGTCTGCTGGGCCGCATGTGGCGCGATATTAATACAGGTACTCGCCATGCCTCCATTACCGCGCCAATGGGATACGAGCTGCACGGTAACGGCATGACCGGTACGCCTTATATTTCCAACAAGCTCTAAACCATGACGGCGACCTTGCGGATCAATGCTCCTTCACGCCGTTGTCATGCCGACGGCGTAGAGGTGCAGGCCTGGTATGGCCTGCGTTATGCCCAAGGCACGCGCCGTTTTGAAGCGGCGCAGGCGGCGACGGGGCGAGTGGCAGGGACCTCTCTGGATCAGGTGCCCGTATTCCCGCAGCGCCCCAGCCGCCTTGCGGCGGTGATGGGCGCAGGCAGTGCCAATCCGCAATCTGAAGATGCTTATTTTCTGAATGTGTGGGCTCCCGCCCAAGCGCAAGGTCTGCCTGTGCTGTTCTTTATCCACGGTGGAGCCTGGATGAGTGGCGGCGCTTCTTTGGATTGGTATGACGGCACCCGCCTGGCAGCGCAGGGCATGGTGGTGGTCAATGTGAATTACCGTCTGGGTGCCTTGGGGCACCTGGGCGATGCACAAGCTGACGATTTGCCTTTGCCGGCAGCCGACCTGCTCTTGGCACTGCAGTGGGTGAAAGATCGTATCCATGCCTTTGGCGGAGACCCGGACAAGATTACCTTGATGGGGCAATCGGCGGGCGGCTGGTATGCGCATTTGCTCAGCGTGCTGGAGTCCACACGAGGTTGGATTGATCGTGTTGCTTTGCTCAGCATGGGAACGCGCACGCCGTGGTCACCCGAGCAACAAAGAAAAACCACAGAGCGCCTGCGAAAAAGCCTGGGTGATCAGTGGCTGACGGCGAACGTGGATACTTTGATGCAGCAAGGCATGATGGCCTTGGACAAAGAGCCGCAGCGTTTGGCTCATGCTCCTTCGGCATTCTTGCCTGTGGCCAGCGCCGGGATGCCGCCCGACTTCTTGAATCCTGACTGGGCGGCACAAGCCTGCCATGCGCAGGCGGTGTATCTGCGTTGTACTACCCAAGAGTCCTCGGTGTTCTTTTTTGACGTGCCTTTTCATCGGCAGGCGACGCAAGAGCAGGTCGATCAGGCTTTGGGTGTGTGGCCTGTGGGAGACTTGCCAGACAGCCTGCTGCGAAATGGGGTGTATCACGGAGCGGGATCGGGTCTGACGCCGTATCAGCAAGTGGTGGTCGCGTCGTCCTGGTTGCAGTTTCAGCGTTTTCCCACGCAGTATGCGGCTAGTCTGAAAGCAGCGGGGCGCTCGGTGGTCTGGAGTGACTTCATGGAACAAAGCCCGCTTGAAGCGGTGTTCAGCGGGCATTGTTTTGATTTGCCGTTCCAGTTTGGCAACTTCCGGGCCTGGCAGGATGCACCCATGATGCAGGGGGTGACGCCGGAGCGGTTTGAGCGCGTCGCCCAGGATTTGATGGGCGACATTGCACGCTTTGCAGGGGCCTGACTAAAGGAGCAGGTTTACTCCGTGCCGCGGGCCTTCCAGTTTGGAATGGCCTGCTGCACGTGTTGCGAGCTCAAGGGACTAAGCAGTCGATGCAAGTCACCGAACAATTTGCGGGCCGTATTGCCTACCCAGTTGTCTGGCAATAGCTCGGGTGCAAGGCCTGGGTCCAGAAAGGGCAGTCTGCGCCAGCGTGTCACCATAGGCATATAGAGTCGGAAGGCTTCCAAAGGGTCGGCCGTGCCTTGGCGTAAAGCGGTTTGCCACGATTCAACTTCGTGTTGATACGAGTTCAAGAAGGCCTGGTACTCATTGGCCAGCTTGTCCCAATTCCACCAGCGGGAGATCTTTTCCTGAATATCGCTCAGGCCACTGGGTTCGCAGGTGAACAGCTCAATATAGGGCCAGAGTTGGTGCTCGCGTATGTACTCGACAGCCTCTGCCTGCAAGCGCGCCGGACCTATATACAGCCCCGCATTTACCGTGCCAAACCCCATGCGAGCCAAGCCTGTACGAATCTTGTGACGGTTCTGGCGTTCGCTTTCAGGAACGGAGAAGGAGACCAGCAGCCAGGGGTCCCGAATATTCATGGAGGGGGAGGAAAAAATCCGCTCGTCACCGGCCTGCATATGCGGCTCCAGTTCGGCCGCCAAGGCATAGCCTTTGCCCGAGGCGGCTTGTCGGCTAACTAGTACGCCTTTTTTCTTGAGCCGGGAAATGGCGGAGCGCACGCTGGATGGTTCAGCGCCCAGGTCGGCCAGAAGTTGAACCACGCTGGCCACGGGAATGATGACGCCGGTGGGGCGGGCGAACAGACCGTAGAGCGTCAGAATGTAGTGGTGCGGGGCAAGTTGCTCGTGCTCGCCATGGTCTCGGCTAGCGATGAACTCATCAATCGCGACGCTTGCTTTCATTCTGTCTTCCGGTGGTGGGGCTGATTGCTACCCATTTTTGATAGTAGGTTTGTAGCGGGCCATTTTACCGTGCGTGCCCCGGCGGCGCTAGCGTAGCCGCACTGGGGCTGCTTGCGTCCTGTTTGCCAGGGCGCCAGCTTGAGCTTCTTAGGGCAGGCTTTTCTCCAGCACGCTGTCCAGCACGACGATGTCCTGAATGTGCGGGGCGATGGCATCCAGCATGGCCTGGTGAGCATCACTCTGTCTGTAGGCGTCCAGTGCCTCTTGAGTGCGGAATACAGACAGCAGGGCATGGCTGTAGCGCGCCGAACTGCGTGACAGGTTCGGCACCCATTCAAAGCGTTCTATGTCTGAGCATTCCTGATGTATGCGGATAAAGGCCTGGTCCAGCTTGGGTTCCAATTCCGGGCTGACAGAGGTGTGGGGTGCCATCAAAACGATATGTAGATACATGCTGTCCTTGTGGATTCCGAGAGGTTTTAAGCTTATATATTATTGCAAATAAATAATGACGAAACATAATACGCAATAATATTCGGATGAATTGTATAGGCCTATAGCTTTTAAAACGACGAATTTTCATAGGGTTAATACCTAAATTCAACAAAAACCATCCTGGTTTACCTATTTTGTTATTGCAAATAAATGACGATCGAAACAGAATTGAGGCCAAGCGAGTGTGTTGTCGCAGAGCTCGCCTCATTTTGGGTTTTGGGTCTTTAACGCCTGAGCAGAGTCATCGTCATGAAAGAAAACATAAGTGGGTTGGGAGCCAGGGTGGTGCGCGAAGCCTTCGGACATTTTCCATCCGGGGTAGCGGCCATTGCCGCCGTACTCGATGGCAAGCCGCAAGTCATTGTTGCGTCCAGTTTTTCCGTAGGGGTTTCGCTGGATCCGCCTTTGGCCGCCTTTTTTGTGCAGAAAAGTTCCTCGACCTGGGCGCTGCTGTCTCGCGCCTCGCGTCTGGGGGTGTCAATTTTGAGTGCTGAACATGCGGCTATTTGCCGTCAGCTGGCCGGACCGGACAAGGACAGCCGCTTCAGCGATATCGAGGTCGAGCTGACCGAGGAGGGGGCCGTCCATATACAAGGGGCATCAGTCTGGTTTGACTGCAGTGTTTTTCAAGTGCATCCCGCCGGGGACCACGATGCCGTGCAATTGCTTATCCACGATGTGCAGATCGAGCGCGAAATTTCGCCACTGATCTTTCATCGTTCTCGTTTCACGCAGTTGGTGGCCTGAGCCACCGGATCAAAAACAATAAACAAGAAGCATAACTATCACAGTGAAGGGGACATCTCTTGGACGCACATACACCATCTTTGCGCGAGCAGCCCATGACTGCCGCGCAGCGTCGACGCGTTATTTTGGGGGTTGGGGCGGGTAACGCCCTGGAGTGGTACGACTGGACGGCTTATTCGATTTTTGCCGCCTATTTTGCCAAGCAGTTTTTCCATAGTGAGGACCCGCTGGCGGCTTTGCTGGGCACACTGGCAGTATTTGCTGTGGGTTTTTTCATGCGCCCGCTGGGAGGCATCTTTTTTGGCTGGTTGGCCGATCGCAAGGGGCGGCGTTTCACCATGACCCTGTCCATGCTGGTGACAGCCTTGGGCAGTTTGGTGATTGGTATTGCTCCTACGTATGACATGGTGGGGCCGATTGCTGCCTTGTTTTTGTTGATGGGCCGTTTGTTGCAAGGGATTGGCCACGGTGGGGAGGTGGTTTCTTCCTTCACCTATGTCACCGAAATGGCACCTGCTCATAAACGTGGGCTGTGGTCTTCCTCCGTGTTTGTGTTTGTCACGATCGGGGTATTGGCGGCTGTGTTGCTCAGTGCCTGCCTGACCAGTCTGCTGGGTGAGGATGTTGTTCGGGCCTGGGCATGGCGTGTGCCTTTTGTCTTGGGTGGGGCCTTGGGGGTATATGCGCTGTATCTGCGTAGAAAGCTGGATGAAACTCCCATGTTCAAAGCCCGTCAGGCCGCAGCGCAAGCGGCAGGCAAAACGGCGCGCCCGGGCGCACGCGTGTTCTGGTCGGAGGTCTGGAAGTATCGCAGTGCCTGCTTGCGCGTATTTGCCTTGTCGGCTGGCGGCACCGTGCTGTATTACGTCTGGGCCATCATGGCGCCCACCTTTGCCATTACCTCCCTGGGCATGCCTGCCGCCAAAGTGATGTGGGTGGGGGTGGGGGCCAATCTTTTTCTGATTCTGTGCCTGATTTTCTGGGGCGCATTTTCGGATCGGTTTGGTCGCAAGGCGAACTGGTATTTCTTCTCCATCGGTTCAATCATCAGCATCATCCCGCTGACCATGGTGCTGACTGGCGGCCAGGGCGAGATCTGGCGTCTGGTGGTGTTCATGGCGGGCGGCATGCTGTTGATCTCGGCACCCACCGCCATCATGCCGGCCTTTTTCCCCGAGCAGTTTCCGACCCGCATTCGTGCGGTTGCCATGGGCTTGCCCTATTCGGTTGCTGGTGCCCTGACGGGCGGGACCGCTCCCTATTTGCAAGCCTGGCTGCATTCCATCAATCAAAAGCAGGTTTTTGACTGGTACCTGATCGGCCTGTGCGTTCTGGCCCTGTGGGCCACCATTGCCTCGCCCGAGACCAAGGGCAAGGATTTGCACGACTGATGTGTACAGGCGCTGCCCGGCTGAAAGAGCCGCGCAGCGCCTTTTTTGAATTTTCTAGGAGTAGTGAGATGTTGCGTGAGCATATTGAAGGCAAATGGATTGCTGATTTTGTAGAAGTGTTTGGACTGTGCAAAGTACAACCCGGCGAAATGGCAGTCGTGCTGTCCGAGACGCAATCGCGCTCCGTGCTGGCCGAGCTGGCTGAGTTGGCCCTGACGCAAATGGGGGCACGGGTTTGCCATGTGAAACTGGTCTCGCCACGTCTGAAAAGCAATATTGCCCTGCGCTCGACCGGGACGTCTTTGGCGCTGGAAGGTATGGACCCGATTGTCCAGGCTTTGGCAGGCAGCCAGTTCATTGTGGACTGCACCGTAGAAGGGCTGCTGCATTCGCCCGAGCGTGCCGCACTGCTGGCCAAAGGTGCCCGCATCATGATGATCAGCGACGAGCATCCCGAGATTCTGGAACGGGTCAAACCCAGTCCTGATTTGCAAAGCAAGTGCGATATTGGCGGCAAGCTGATTACCGATGCCAGTGTCATGCACATTAGCTCCGAAGCCGGCACGGACCTGACGGTCAGCCTGGCGGGTGTGATCGGGCGCGGCAGTGCCGGGATAGCCGACAAGCCGGGCAGCTTTGGGTATTGGCCTGCTGGCCTGTGCATTTGCTACCCCAGCAATGGCAGTGTGAATGGCACGCTGGTGCTGGATAGTGGAGATGTGAACCTGACCTTCAAGCGCTATCTGGAATCGGCGGTGACCCTGCGTATCGAAAACGATTATGTCGTGGCTATTGAGGGCAAGGGCGTGGATGCCGATTTGATCCGCTCCTATTACGCCAGTTGGAATGACAAGGATGCCTATGCGGTCAGTCATGTGGGCTGGGGCATGGCACCGGCGGCTCGCTGGGATTCCATGGCCATGTATGACAAGCGCGATACCAACGGAACCGAGTTGCGCGCCTTTGCCGGTAACTTTCTTTTCTCTACGGGCGCAAATCCAGCGGCGGGTCGTTTCTCCGATTGCCACTTCGACTACCCAATGCGCAATTGCACGGTTAGCCTGGATGGCCGTGAAGTCGTCAGCAAGGGGGTGTTGCAAGGTGATCTGGCCTAAAGCGCTAGCCAGGGCGGTACCAGCAGGAGAATGGGTCTACAGAGCCCGGCCGGCTGAGGCCGCCCTTTGATATTCCGTGGTACAAAACCAAGCTCAATGGTTTATGGCTAGATGGTTCAATAGTCATCAAGCTGTGCAGGCGTGTCGTTGCTGCTATTTTGTTTTGTGTGAAGGCAGCGCGACCCAGCCTTGCTTTGTTTTCAAGGGTACGGATTATGCGCGAAGGATTGGAGAAGCTACTGGCGGCAGGCAAGGATAATGCTTTGTTGCGCTTTGGCCTGGGCAATGCATGTATGGGCGAGGGCGATTTGGAAGCGGCTCGCGAACATTTGTCCAAAGCCGTGGAAATGAATCCGCGTTACACCGCAGCCTGGAAGCTGTTGGGCCGGGTGCTGGTGAACCTGGAGCAATTCAAACAGGCCAGGGAAATTCTGGAGCAGGGCTTGGTGATTGCCCAAGAGCAGGGCGACAAGCAGGCTGAGAAAGAAATGCAGGTGTTTTTGAAGCGGGCCGTGAAGGCTTTGGACCAGGCAGCAGAATAAAGACTGCGAATGGGCGACTGATATTTTCTTATCATGCGGGTATCAGTGCATTCCCTAAGTGTGACAGCTTTATAAATGGGGCACAATACGTTTCATGCAGGTGAGGAGACATAGCCCCGCAACGCTGGGCAACAAAGACCGAAATAAAACGGTCACTATTATAAAAGCAATAGGCAGTACAACATAACAACAATAAAAAAAAGGCCAGCGAAAGCTGGCCTTTTTTACGTCTGTACCTAATGGAAAAAATCAAACACCGGGTTCGGACATGGCTTGCAGCACCAGTTTGACGGCACCTTGCCCACCTTCGTTGGGCGCGCACTCCATATAAGCCAGAACGCTGGGCAGCTGGGTTAACCAGCGACGCACGGCATGACGCAAAACGGGTTCGCCATTGCGCGAGCCGTAGCCCGTGCCGTGGACAATTCGTACACAGCGCACGCCGTGCTCCAGACAGGAGCGCAGAAAGTTGTCCAGTCGCTCGCGGGCCTGTTCCAGATCCGAGCCATGCAAATCCAGGCTGGACTCAATCGGCCAACGGTTGCGTTCCAGATCGCGCAAGACATCGGTGCCACAGCCAGCACGCAAATGTCGTAGATCGTTGCTTTCACCTTGCACGCTGACATATTGGTCAGAGGCCTGGGGCAGGGCGGGCGTACTGGTGGGCGCACCTACCGCGTGGCGACGACGTTGCTCCAACTGTTCCGGGCTAGCCGCAGGACGGCTCATGACTACGCTTTGACCACGTTTTTTCAAGGGGGCGACGTCCCGCATGGACTGGCGTAGCCAGGCCCTGTCGCTGGGGTCCAATAAGGAAACGGGGTCTTGGGCCGCTGTAGCATTACTGGCAGGAGCCAGTTTGGCTGGCTTGCCACCGGGATCCGGTGGGCGGGGGCGCTTGCGAGCCTGGGGACGGGCGGGGGCCGGGGGCGGATTGAGATCCTGGCGGACCTGACCTTGTAACTTCTTCAGGTCTGCCAGACTACGCCCTACGGCTTTGGGCTTATTTGTTTTCATCCAACCAGCGCTGTGCGTCCAGGGCGGCCATGCAACCGCTGGCTGCACTGGTAATGGCCTGACGATAGATATTGTCTTGCACATCGCCCGCGGCAAAGACGCCAGGAACGGAAGTCATGGTTGCCATGCCTTTCAGACCGCTGCGAGTCGTGATGTAGCCGTCGTGCATCTCCAGCTTGCCTTCAAAGATCCCGGTGTTGGGCTTGTGGCCGATGGCGATAAAGGCACCAGTCACAGCCAGGTCTTCAGTGGCCTGGGTCTGGTTATTGATGATGCGCACACCTGTCACGCCCGAAGCGTCACCCAGCACTTCTTGCAGTTCGCTGTGCAGTTTCAGCTGGATATTGCCATTCTGGACGCGGTCCATCAGCTTGTCGGTCAGGATGGGTTCGGAACGGAAGGTATCGCGACGGTGAATCAAGGTCACGGTCTTGCAAATATTGGACAGGTACAGGGCTTCTTCCACGGCGGTATTGCCACCACCGACTACGACCACGTCCTGGTTCTTGTAGAAGAAACCATCACATGTTGCGCAACCGGACACGCCACGGCCCATGAATTCCTGCTCGGTTGGCAGGCCCAGGTATTGGGCAGAGGCGCCTGTCGCAATAATCAGCGAATCGCAGGTGTAGACTGTGCCACTATCACCATTCAGGGTCAGGGGACGGGTGGACAGATCAACCGAGGACACCATGTCAAAGATTAATTCTGTTTCGAATCGTTCCGCATGAGCCTGGAAACGTGCCATAAGATCAGGTCCCTGGACGCCTTGGGCATCGGCTGGCCAGTTATCTACATCTGTGGTGGTCATCAGTTGGCCACCTTGCTCCATGCCGGTGACCAAGACGGGGTTGAGGTTGGCGCGGGCTGCGTAGATCGCTGCGGTATAGCCGGCCGGGCCTGAGCCCAGAATGAGTACTTTTGCGTGCTTAGTAGTCGACATCACAGAAAATCCGAAAAAGACGATCTCCAATTATAATGAGTCCATGGCAAGAATACCTGCAACATCCCCTCGTTCGTCCCGGTCATCCAAAAATGTGCGTAATGGGCCTTCAGCCCTGCAACAGCGCCTGACAGGACTGCTGCGCGAAGCACGGTGGATTATCTTCGCTGCTCTGGCAGCCTGGCTGGGCCTGGTACTGGCAACCTGGGATCCGGGCGATCCCGGCTGGTCGCATTCCGTGCACTCGGGTCTGACCCAAAACGGCGGGGGCATCTTTGGTGCCCACATCGCCGATTTCCTCTTGTTTCTGTTTGGTCTGACGGCCTGGCTTTGGGTGGTGCTGCTGGTGCAGCGCGTGGCCGTGGGCTTTTACCGTCTGACCGCTTTGCTTTTGCCCAGCACTAAAAACGAGGATGTTCTGCCTCGGGTGCGCTGGGAAATTGGCATAGGCTTTTTCTTTTTGTTTCTGGGCAGCATGGGCCTGGAATCGCTGTTTTTTAAAGATCTGGGCCAGCAATGGCAGCTCCCTGCGGGGGCTGGTGGGCAGTTAGGCCAATTATTATCGCAACTATTAGTAACTTCGATAGGCTTTGGTGGAGCCTCTCTGGTGCTGATGGGCCTGCTCGCTGGCGGAGCCAGTTTGTTCTTCGGTTTTTCCTGGCTGACGTTGGCAGAACGTCTGGGCGGCTTCATTGAGGGGACGATTCGCCGTTTGATGACTTTCTGGTCAGCCCGTCAGGATCGTCGCGTGGGCGAGGTCAAACGTGCCGAGCGCACGGAAAGCGTGGTCGCCAAGCAGGAGCAACTGGTCCACGAACAGCCTGTGCGTATCGAACCTGCTTTTGTGGCTGTGCCCAAATCCGAGCGCGTCGAGAAAGAGAAGCAGCAGACCTTGTTCAAGGCGCCTCGTCAGGCTGGCGAAGCGGGCGATTTGCCTCCGCTGTCCCTGCTGGACCCCGCCTCTGACAATGTAGAAACGGTGTCGCCGGAAACCATTGAGTTCACCTCGCGCCTGATTGAAAAGAAATTGTCGGACTTCGGTGTTGCGGTGACGGTGGTGACCGCCCAGGCGGGGCCGGTCATTACGCGCTACGAGATTGAGCCTGCCACCGGCGTGAAGGGTAGCCAGATCGTGAATCTGGCCAAAGACCTGGCCCGTGCCTTGAGTCTGGTCAGCATCCGGGTGGTGGAAACTATTCCCGGGAAAAACCTGATGGGCCTGGAACTGCCCAACCCCCGCCGCCAAATGGTGCGTCTGGAGGAAATCGTAGGCTCGCAAACCTATCACAGCAGCGCCTCTTTGCTGACCATGGCTTTGGGCAAGGATATTGCCGGTAAACCCGTGGTGGCGGATCTGGCCAAGATGCCTCACTTGCTGGTGGCCGGTACAACCGGCTCCGGTAAGTCCGTGGGGATTAACGCCATGATTCTGTCGCTGCTGTACAAGGCAGACCCGGCAGACGTGCGCCTGATCCTGATCGACCCCAAGATGCTGGAAATGAGTGTCTATGAAGGCATTCCTCATTTGCTGGCACCGGTGGTCACGGATATGCGTCTGGCGTCCAACGCCTTGAACTGGTGTGTGGCCGAAATGGAAAAACGCTACCGCTTGATGAGCAAGCTGGGCGTGCGCAATCTGGCCGGTTACAACGCCAAGATACGCGAAGCGCAAAAGCGTGAAGAGCCTATCCCCAATCCTTTCTCTTTGACGCCGGACGCTCCCGAGCCGTTGTCTGTTCTGCCCATGATTGTCGTCATTATTGACGAGTTGGCAGACTTGATGATGGTGCAGGGCAAGAAGATCGAAGAGTTGATTGCTCGTTTGGCCCAGAAAGCCCGTGCGGCTGGTATCCACCTGATCCTGGCTACTCAGCGCCCTAGCGTGGACGTGATTACAGGTCTGATCAAGGCGAACATTCCTACCCGTATTGCTTTTCAGGTGTCCTCCAAGATTGACTCGCGCACCATTCTGGATCAGATGGGGGCGGAAACCTTGCTGGGCATGGGCGATATGCTCTATCTGCCTCCCGGTACAGGCTTGCCTAAACGAGTGCACGGCGCTTTTGTCAGCGATGAGGAAGTTCACCGCGTGGTTGAACACTTGAAAGAACACGGCGAACCCGATTACATCGAAGGCCTGCTGGAAGGTGCTGTCGAAGGCGAATCGGGTGAGGGGGTCAACCCCGCTACTGGCATGGTCGATGCTGAAGCGGACCCGCTGTACGACCAGGCTGTTCAAGTCATTATCAAGAATCGTCGCGCTTCGATTTCGTCGGTGCAGCGTCATTTGCGTATTGGTTACAACCGGGCAGCCCGACTGCTGGAACAAATGGAACAAGCCGGTCTGGTATCGGCTATGCAGCCTAACGGTAACCGTGAAATTCTGGTCCCCGCAGGAGGTGCCAAAGATGAAGATTAAGACACTGCTGGTCAGCATGTTGCTGGCCACTACACCTGCCTTGACCATGGCCGCTTCGGCCAGCGAGCAATTACGCTCTTTTGTGCAAGATGTGCGTGCTGCGAAAGGCGAGTTTTCCCAGCGTACGGTCGATAGCAACGGCCAGTCCAAAGGTGCGCCGCAATCCGGGCAATTCGTGTTTCAGCGCCCTGGCCAGTTCAAATGGCATGTGCAACGCCCTTATGAACAGTTGATCGTGTCTGACGGCAAGCTGCTTTATCAATACGACCCGGATCTGGCTCAGGTCACCGAGCGTGGTGTGGACCAGTCCATCGGCGCTTCGCCTGCTGCGATCTTGTTTGGTACTGGCAATCTGGAAGACTCCTTCCGTCTGGTCGAGCAAGATGCACGGGATGGGCTGGAGTGGATCCGAGCCACGCCTTTGCAAAGCGATGCCGGCTTTTCCTACGTAGACATCGGCTTCAAGGATCGTGAGCCACGTCGTCTGGAGTTGCAGGACTCGTTCGGGCAAACCACGTATATCGACTTCACCGGCTTGGAACCGAACCCTCGGATTACCTTGGGTACCTTCACGTTCAAGGCTCCTGCCGGAGTGGATGTCGTCTCCATGCCTTGATGCACATTCTGTTTTTGTGCAGCTATCGTCAGGGTCAGCACTTAGCTGGCTCTGACAAAACAAGTTTTCAATACAGACCTGGTCCGCTTGGCCAGGTCTTGCCATTTTAGGAAGGGCGATCGCCATGCGTGATTTGTTCGCTCAGGAACCCGCCGCACCTTTAGCCGAAGCACTGCGCCCCAAAACCCTGGATCAGGTGGTGGGGCAGTCTCATTTGCTGGGCGAGGGCAAGCCTCTGCGCCTGGCTTTTCAGTCCGGCAAACCACACTCCATGATTTTCTGGGGGCCTCCCGGCGTGGGTAAAACCACGCTGGCACGTTTGACGGCCAGTGCATTCGAATGCGAGTTCATCGCCTTGTCCGCCGTCTTTTCAGGCGTGAAAGATATCCGAGCCGCCATGGAGCAGGCCCAACAGAATCTGGCGATGGGCAAGCACACCATCCTGTTTGTGGACGAGATACACCGCTTCAACAAGTCTCAGCAAGACGCGCTTCTACCCTATGCTGAAAGCGGCTTGGTGACCTTTATTGGTGCCACCACGGAAAACCCGTCCTTCGAGGTTAATTCGGCCTTGCTGTCGCGGGCGCAAGTCTATGTGCTCAAATCCCTGACGGATGATGAGCTCAAACTCCTGCTACGCCGTGTACAGGAACAAAATACCCTGGATGGCCTGGAGTTTGAGGATCAAGCCGTCGACACCTTGATCGGTTATGCCGACGGCGATGCCCGACGCTTTTTGAACCTGCTGGAGCAGACCAATACGGCCGCCAAGACTTCCGGCACCGAGCTGGTCACGACAGACTTCCTGCAAAATGCGCTGACCCTGAACTCCCGGCGTTTTGACAAGGGGGGCGACAATTTCTACGACCAGATTTCTGCTTTGCATAAATCGGTGCGCGGCTCCAACCCGGATGCCGCCTTGTATTGGCTGACCCGGATGCTGGACGGCGGGGCTGATGCCCGCTATTTGTCGCGCCGCATCATACGCATGGCTTGGGAGGATATCGGTCTGGCCGATCCGCGCGCCATGCAAATTGCCAACGATGCAGCCTTGACCTTCGAGCGCCTGGGCAGCCCCGAGGGGGAGCTGGCGTTAGGGCAGGCCGTGATTTATCTGGCTATCGCAGCCAAGAGCAATGCCGGTTATATGGCATACAACCAGGCCCGCGCCTTTGTGAAGCAGGATAAAAGCCGCGAAGTGCCAGTGCATTTGCGCAACGCGCCCACCAAGCTGATGAAAGAGCTGGGCCACGGTCATGCGTATCGCTATGCGCATGACGAGCCCAATGCCTACGCGGCGGGTGAGACCTACTTGCCAGATGGTATTCCCGATCCGCATTGGTATCAGCCCGTGCCTCGTGGTCTGGAAATCAAGATTGCTGAAAAAATGGAGCGCCTGCGTCAGCTGGATGAGCAGGCCGGTAAAAAAGACACCTAAGACAGGACAGGCGCTTGCCTGACCTGTCACCCCCGTATTTCCCGATATCTCCGTACTGCTTGCGCTGTGCTGCGCTTGTGGTGGCTTGTGGTTAAAATCACCAGATCAATCGGGATTGAACCATCACCTATATGGCTATTAAATGTTAGATCTGAACCAATTACGCAAAGACTTGGAGCCGCTGGTACAGGGCCTGGCGAAACGTGGCGTGCAATTTGACACCGAGCGTTTCCAGCAGCTGGAAGCCCGCCGCAAAGCGGTACAGGTGGAAACCGAAACCTTGCAGGCCGAGCGCAATGCACTGGCCAAACGCATCGGCCAGCTCAAGTCCAAGGGCGAAGACGCCAGCGAAGCATTGGCTCAATCCCAGCAAATTCCGGTGCGCCTGAAGCAGCTGGAGCAGGACTTGTCCCAAGTGCAGGCCGAGCTGTCCTCCTGGTTCGCCACGATTCCTAACCTGCCGCACGAAAGCGTGCCGGTAGGCGAGTCCGAAGAAGACAACGTTGAAGTACGTCGCTGGATCCCCGGTCCTAAAGATGATCAGGGCAATCCTGCGCACATCACCTTTGAGCCGCGTGATCACGTGGATCTAGGTGAGCAGTTTGGTCTGGATTTTGAAGCCGCTCGCAAGCTGGCTGGCGCCCGTTTCATGGTTCTGCGTGGTCCTCTGGCTCGCTTGCACCGTGCTCTGGCCCAGTTCATGCTGGATACCCAAGTGGAAGAGCACGGCTATACCGAGTGCTACACCCCATACATCGTGAACGCGTCCACGCTGTATGGTACCGGCCAATTGCCCAAGTTCAAGGACGATATGTTCTGGGTCACCAAAGGTGGTCAGGACAACGAGCCAGCCGATCCGACCGAATCCAAGCCTGAAGACCTGTACCTGATCTCGACCTCCGAAATCAGCCTGACCGGTACTGTGCGTGACGAGATTCTGGCCGGTGACGATCTGCCTATCCGCCTGACTGCTCACTCGCCTTGTTTCCGTTCGGAAGCCGGTAGCGGTGGCCGAGACACCCGTGGCGTGATCCGTCAGCACCAGTTCGACAAAGTTGAAATGGTGCAGATCGTTCATCCTGAAAAATCCTATGAGGCGCTGGAGTCCATGGTCGGTCATGCCGAGCATGTTCTGCAGGCTCTTGAACTGCCATACCGTGTAGTGCAACTGTGCACTGGCGATATGGGCTTTTCTGCCGCCAAAACCTACGATCTGGAAGTGTGGTTGCCTGCCCAGGACACGTTCCGCGAGATCTCGTCGGTGTCGAACTGCGAGGCTTTCCAGGCTCGTCGTCTGCAGGCGCGTTTCCGCGCCGACAGCAAGGCACGTCCGGAGTTTGTGCATACGCTGAACGGCTCTGGCCTGGCCGTAGGCCGCGCCTTGGTGGCTGTGTTGGAAAACCACCAGCAAGAAGATGGCAGCGTGATTGTGCCCAAGGTTCTGCGTCCTTATATGGGCGGACTGGAACGTCTGGTGCCGGCTAAATAAAGTCACTGTCCGGAATGGAAAAAGGGCTGATGACCTTTGTGGTCCTCAGCCCTTTTTCATTCATGGTTCCGTAGTGATGGATTAGTCATCATCCCAGTAACGCTCCTGCTGTTTGCGCCAGCGCTTGTGAGCGCGTCGCTGCTCCTTGCGCCATTCCTTGTTGGAGCGACCATATTCCACGTAGCCGGGACGATAGACGTAACGTGGCGGGTGGTAAACCACTGGGGGTGGGGCGACATAAACCGGGCGTTCCACAACATGAGCGGGTGGGTAGTAGATCGGCCCGTAACCGATACCCGGAATACCGACATTGATATCGACATTTACACCGCCCGCAGAGGCGGCGCTGGTGCTCAAGGCCATTAAACCGGCTAATAGTAGTTTTTTCATAAGCTGCACCTCTAATGACACTAGCTGCAGCGATTGTTGCCTAAAACCTGTAGTCCAAACGTTAGGTAATCCTGGCAAAGCACTTCCAAACGCAACACGGTTCGTATGCGCTATGCCAGGGGTTTACCTTTCTTAACACATGTTTCTCCTTTTGCGGCAGGAGGGCATGAGTGCATCTAGAAGGTATGGCGTTCAACCTGACGATGGCGGACAGGGCGCCGGTTGTAGTTCGCGTGCAGCTGCCGACCGTGCACAGAATCCAGTTGCTTGCTCAAGTGTGGCGCATGGCGTACGTTGCGTTGCGCAGGCTCTGCACGTGGCTTGGAGTTGACTTCCAGAAACCAGAGACAGAGTGCGGCCCAGAAGAATAACGACAGGATATTGACCAGTCCGCCTCGCAAAGAAGCGTAGCCTGTCGCTTCTGAAGCCTGGATACGCAGTAGATCAGACAGAACCGGGATGGAACCCAAGGTTTCAACTACCAGGCTGCCTGGTATCCGAAAAGCCCAGCGCAGAGTCTGGAGAACCTCATTCAGGCTGTATATGCCGTCGCCGTTGGCGTCGATAATCCATTGGAAGGTTTGCATGACAATTCCTTTTATCAAGTCCAGCAAGTTGTGCCGGAATTACAAGGACTGCCTTGGAAAGGCAGGGCTGCGATGCATCAATGTGTGTTTCCAATATAGGCCTGCGGCTCAGGGTGAACAAGTGAATTAGGCCAAAATAGAGGGTAAACCCTTGATTGAAAAGAGCTCTTTGGTTTGAGTGGCTGGTCTTATCAAGAAACTCCGCTCTTTGACGCAAGTGCTATGTCTCTTTAGTGCTTGTCAAAGAGTGTTCTTTGATCTATATTTATGGGCTTGCTTGTAACCATATAAGCAATCGCGGACAGGTGGCAGAGTGGTCGAATGTACCTGACTCGAAATCAGGCGTACGTGCAAGCGTACCGTGGGTTCGAATCCCACCCTGTCCGCCACCTGGAATTTTGAAAGCCCTTGATTATTCAAGGGCTTTTTTATTTTCTGCTGGTTTGATCGTCCTGCTCTCTCAGCATGGTTTATTGGCTGTTTTGTCACATAAGAACGTTAAGGTAAAAGTGTCAGTCGCGGCCGATGTTCGGAAAACTCATCCGCAACATTGTGTATGGCCGACTTTTCCCCGCGCAGGCCGAAGTTCTAGGGGGTAATGCGCTAGTACTTGGTCCGATGGCGTTTGGCCTTGTTTTGCAAGCCTTGATGATTCCGGACAAAACGAGCCCATTGCATTTCCCGGCAGTGCAGGCCGGCGAGTACACTTGGGGTTTCAGTTCCCTGTTGTCAATACTCACGAGGTATCTATGCTGAAAGGTAAAAAAGCGGTCGTAACAGGATCGACCAGTGGTATCGGTCTGGCCATGGCCACCGAGTTGGCAAAAGCCGGTGCAGATGTGGTGATCAATGGTTTTGGTCAGCCTGAAGATATCGAGCGCGAGCGCAGCACGCTGGAGTCCAAATTTGGTGTCAAAGCCTATTATCTGAATGCAGACCTGAGTGATGCACAGGCCACGCGCGATTTTGTTTCCAAGGCGGCAGAAGTCTTGGGCGGGCTGGATATTCTGGTCAATAACGCTGGTATTCAGTACACCGCGCCTATCGAAGAGTTCCCTCTCGACAAATGGAACGCCATCATTGCCTTGAACCTGTCAGCCGTCTTTCACGGCACAGCGGCTGCCTTGCCTATCATGCAAAAGCAGGGTTGGGGGCGCATTATCAATATCGCCTCGGCTCATGGTCTGGTGGCATCGGTAAATAAATCGGCTTATGTGGCTGCCAAGCATGGTGTCGTGGGTCTGACCAAAGTGACTGCACTGGAAAATGCTGGCAAGGGTATTACGTGCAACGCAATCTGCCCGGGCTGGGTACGCACTCCCTTGGTGGAAAAGCAGATCGAAGCTATCAGCCAGCAAAAAGGGATTGATATTGAAGCTGCCGCACGCGAGCTGCTGGCTGAGAAACAACCTTCCCTGCAGTTTGTGACTCCTGAACAATTGGGCGGTGCTGCTGTGTTCCTGTCGTCTGCCGCCGCAGACCAAATGACGGGTACGACGCTAAGTCTGGATGGTGGCTGGACGGCTCGCTAATTGCTGTCAAAGCGTGTTTTGTAGATGGCAGATAAAGGGCATGGCCCTTTATCTGTTTGGATAGAAAGGATATAGGCGCATGTTGTTATTGCTCTCGCCAGCGAAAAAGCTGGATTACGATTCCCCTGTACGCACGCAGCTGGAAACCCAGCCTCTGTTTGTGGAGCAGGCGCAAGGCTTGATTGATATTTTGCGCACTCAGTCCGAAGAGGATATTGCCGGCTTGATGAAGCTGAGCGACGACCTGGCGCGCTTGAATGTCCAGCGTTACCAGGAGTGGGAGCCCAAGTTTGACCGCTCCAATGCCCGTCAGGCCATTCTGGCTTTTAATGGTGATGTATATGAGGGCATGGCTGCAACGGATTTGTCGGACAAGGAGCTGAAGTGGGCCCAGGACCACATTGTGATTCTTAGCGGTTTGTACGGTGCTTTACGTCCTTTGGATTTGATGCGTCCTTACCGTCTGGAAATGGGCACTCGCTTGAAGAATCCCGAAGGTGCCAATTTGTACGCTTACTGGGGCAGCCGGATTGCCAATTATTTGAACGAGCGTCAGGAAGGCGAAGCCAAGCCCGTTGTCTTGAACTTGGCTTCCGAAGAGTATTTCAAGGCGGTCGATCAAAAAGCCTTGCGTGCCCGTGTGGTTCAGTGCGTTTTCCAGGACGAGAAAAACGGTGTCTGGAAGATTATCAGTTTCTACGCCAAGAAAGCCCGTGGTTTGATGGCCCGCTTTGTCATCGACAAGCGTGTGCAAACAGTGGAAGGCTTGAAGGCGTTTGATCGCGAGGGGTATGTATTCCAGCCTGAGCTCTCCAGCGAGGACAAGCTGGTGTTCCGTCGCTCCGAGCAGGATGCCAAGGCTTGATAAGTATGTAGCTTTATTGCTTGCGCCGTAGGAGTAGCTCTTTAGCTGATCTGCGGTCTTGCAGGTAAAAAAAGAAAGGCAAGGCCATGTATTTGTGCCTTGCCTTTTTATTCTTGGTCCTGCGAATTGAAGAGGGCTGGACACCCTATGCTCTTTTGCCTTTTGCCTTTTGCCTTTTGCCTTTTGCCTTTTGCCTTGAGTTCTTTTTTATTTGGTCCCGACAGCGAGCTCCACATGTATACGGGACATGGCATGGCCATCAGGCCCCTTGCTGTTTCAGTTCCTGCTTGCGCTCAGGCGGCAGTTGCGGGCCAGCGCTGTATTCCAGGCCTCTCATATCCTGACGTATCAGTTGGGCGGCCTTGACCATCTGACGGATAGGGTAGGCCAGCATGGCCAGCTCACCTTCGGTTTCGATGGAAGCAGGCGGGTCAGCATCCTGGTCGTTAATCAGCGCGCCAATGGCATCCAGGGAGTTCTGGATGCCTGGCGGAATCTGACTCAAATTAGCCAGAAGCGGGGTAGCGGCGCTGATTTGCGAGGCCAGCACGTGGTTCTGAATCAGCAGGTTGTTCAGCAGGGATACATTGGCTTGTCGGCTGACAGGCTCATCCATCATGCGATAAAAGGCCGAGGCAAAGTTGCTGAAGGCAATGTGTACGTTCTTGTTTGCCACTTGCCAGGCGGTGTCGGCTTCCATCAAGTCCAGATCCACCTGGTTTTTTTGGGCCTCTGTCATGGTGGGTTCGCCTTCCTGACCGTTTTTAAGGATCTGGTTATGCAGGCGGCTCAAGCGAGCGAATTCCAGCCCTGCACGCCAGAACTCTTTGTTGGCGGCCAAGGCTGCTCGGGCCAGGCCTGTCATGGCGCTGGACTCCCAGTTGGGCAGCAGGTAACTGGCGGCCATGGCGATGCCGCAACCAATCAGCGTATCCACCAGACGTTCTCCAATGATGAAGGAGCCGCCCGTGGACAGGAATTGGAAGGACAAAATCACAAAGATTGTGTTGAACAGGGCCGATAGCAGGAAGTTCAGCTGAACCAGGCTGTTACCCAGGAGGTAGGCCAGCAACATGGCGATCAGATACAGCTCGCGGTTGTCCGTTAGCTTCAGAAGCAGGAAGGCCGCCCCGCAGCCCAGTACCGTGCCAAAAAGGCGCCAGCCATTGCGTTGGCGCGTGATGGCAAAGCCCGGTTTCATAATGACCAGAATGGTCAGGATGATCCAGTAACTGTGTGCTGTCAGTGCACTGACCAGGCCCAGTTCGCTTTGGAAATGAGCGCTGAGTGCACCCACTCCCAGGGCCACCATGGACGCAATGCTGACACGTGCCGCGTAGCGGAAGTGCGAAGACTTCAGCTTCATATTGCTGCTGAGCATGCCCAAACGCAGTTCTTCACGCGAGAGCATGCGGCTTAGCGATTTATTCAGGTATTGATCGACTGGCATATTCTGGCTGGCACGATGCGATAGGCTTGCCATGCTGTCCACAATGCGGTTCAGGTTACGCAGTCGGCGCAAGACCTGGACTAGCAGGGCGTAGGTCTCAGGGTCGGATTGAGACATGCCCTGACGTTTGTACTTCTCCAGCTCGTATTCCATGGCGCGGATTTCCGCTTTGACGCTGGAGCGACGGGTGGTGCGAGCGCTGCGCGAAACATTCATGGCAATGCGGCCGATATCCAACGAAAGCTTGTGCAAGCCATCACGCGCAAAAACCATGAAATCGCTGTCAGAAAGCTGACGGCGCAGGACGGTGTAGTCGGTATAGGTCGCGACCAGCGAGTCCAGAATGCTGACCATATTCAAGAAGATGGTCAGCAGTGCCTTGCGATGGTGATCGCCTCGTCCATAACCGCGCGGCAATTCACGCAGTACCACGTCGCGAGCGGCCTGGTGCTTTTCGGTCATATTGGATTGAAGATTGATCAGCCGTCTATAGCAGGCGTCCAGATCCGAGGTGGAGTCATAGAATTGCGAGCGCGCTTCCATGTATTCAGCCGTGGCAAACAGGGCTACCGCCAGTGTCTGGCGCTCTTCCCGATACCAGAACAAGCGTCGGAACAGGGTGCTGAACAAGTAATAGGACAGACCGCCGGCAAAGGAATACAGCGTGTGCGCCAGTACCTCGTGAGGCTGCATGGGAAAGCGCATCGTCAAGGTCATCAGCAGCAGGGCGGCAAATCCGATCAGCCCGCCGCGACGACCAAACACGGAGAACATGCTGTACAGAAAGCACAGAAACGGTACGCACAGCACCAGCAGCAGGGGAGAGCTGGAGGCCAGACCTGTCAGGCCAACGGTGACCGTGCCCAGCGCAATACCGCCCAGCATTTCATTGTTGCGATAGCGGCGTGGGCCGCCGGGCTGGTCAATGATGGCAACGCAGGTGGCACCCATGGACGCAATGACGCCAATGTCATAGTGACCAAAGAAGCGGCCCAAAATAATGACCGGCAACAGCACACCGATGGACTGGCGCAGTCCGCCGAAAAAATAGTGGCTATACAGGAATTGTTTTAATTGTGGGATGGGCGATGCCATAAAATACCCGGACAGCTCGTCATAGGTAGACAGTATATCGTTTTACGTATGCAAGCTTTAAGCCTGTTTTTTTGCACTTTACCAACAATCACAGTTGCTCGCTTTGTGCAGTCAAGGTAAAGTAACTAGGTGTTTTTGCTCCTTATCCGAGCAAATTGTAGCGAGGCACTGTTAACCGGGCCATCCGCCCGGTTTTTTGCGCCTAAAAACTTTGTTGCTGGCCGCGTCACAAGCGTGGGATGCCAGGACTTCCGTTTCAAGCTAACGCATACGTTTGTGTATGCACGCACTGGGTGTCGAAGAGTGCAGGCCGGACGGTAATGTGTCTGGGTGGTGTGGTCCTGTGGGCCATGAAGCGCCAGATCATGTTGCTGACATCGGTTCAAGCTCGGACCGTCGTGGTCAGTCGATATTGCAGAGCAAGACTGAAAGGAAAACTCATGTCTGAATTAAATGGCGCAGATATTGTTGTGCGCACGCTCGCGGACGAAGGCGTGGAACACGTTTTCGGTTATCCGGGTGGTGCCGTTCTCTATATCTACGACGCAATCTTCAAGCAGGACCGCTTCCAGCACATTCTTGTGCGTCATGAACAGGCTGCTGTTCATGCTGCGGATGCCTATTCCCGTTCGTCCCAAAAAGTTGGCGTGGCACTGGTAACCAGTGGCCCGGGCGTCACCAATGCCGTCACCGGTATTGCGACCGCTTACCTGGACTCCATTCCGATGGTCATCATCAGTGGGCAGGTCAGCACCCAGGCAATTGGTGAAGATGCTTTCCAGGAATGTGATGCCATCGGTATCACCCGTCCTTGCGTCAAGCACAACTTCCTGGTGCGCGATGTTCGTGATTTGGCCGATACCATTCGCAAGGCATTTTTTATTGCCACGACAGGCCGTCCTGGTCCTGTGCTGATTGATATCCCCAAAGATATTACGACTGCAACGTGCAAATACACGCCCAAGCGTGGCGAGGTCAAGATGCGTTCCTACGCACCTGTGATCAAAGGCCATCAGGGGCAGATCAAGAAAGCTGTCCAGATTCTCAATAGCGCCGAGCGCCCGCTGATTTACGTTGGTGGTGGTGTGGTGCTGGGTAATGCTGACAGCGAACTCAATGAGCTGGTCAAGTTAAGCGGTGCTCCTTGCACGACTACCTTGATGGGTCTGGGTGCCTATCCAGGTACGGCGGATCAGTACATCGGCATGCCCGGCATGCATGGTACTTACGAAGCCAATATGACCATGCAGCATTGCGACGTTCTGATCGCAGTGGGTGCACGGTTTGATGATCGAGTGATTGGTAATACCCGCCACTTCGGTCAGAACCCACGCAAGATCATTCATATTGATATTGATCCTTCGGTAATTTCCAAGCGCGTGAAAGTTGATGTGCCTATCGTGGGCTGTGTCAAAGACGTGCTGACAGAGTTCAATGAGCTGTATGCGCAAAGCCGTCAGGAATCGCAGAACCAGCCCTCCCTGAATGATTGGTGGAAACAGATCAATGTCTGGCGTGGCAAGAACTCCTTGGCCTACGCCAAGTCGGACGAGCTGATCAAGCCGCAATACGTGGTGGAATCCCTGTGGGAAGTGACGGGCGGCAACGCTTTCGTGACTTCTGATGTGGGTCAGCACCAGATGTGGGCGGCTCAGTACTACAAATTCAATAAGCCTCGTCGCTGGATCAATTCCGGTGGCCTGGGCACGATGGGCGTGGGCTTGCCTTACGCAATGGGTGTGCAAATGGCCAACCCTGGCCAGGATGTTGCCGTCATCACTGGTGAGGGCTCCATTCAGATGAACATCCAGGAACTGTCTACGTGTAAACAGTACCGCTTGAGCCCCAAGGTTCTTTGCCTGAACAATCGTTATTTGGGCATGGTGCGCCAGTGGCAGCAAATCGACTACGGCTCGCGCTATTCCGAGTCTTACGTGGATGCACTGCCTGACTTTGTCAAACTGGTGGAAAGCTATGGTCACGTGGGTCTGGAGATCGACAAGCCAGCCGATGTGGTCCCCGCTATTCGCGAAGCCTTCACCACGCACAAAGACCGCCTGGTATTTCTGAACTTCATCACGGACCAAACCGAAAACGTGTTCCCGATGGTGAAAGCAGGCCGCGGCCTGACAGAAATGCTCTTGGGCCCGGACGATCTGTAAGGAGAGAATCATGAAACACGTCATTTCTATCCTTCTGGAAAACGAGCCCGGCGCACTGTCCCGTGTGGTCGGCCTGTTTTCGGCCCGTGGCTATAACATCGAGACCTTGACGGTTGCTCCAACCGAGGACGACACCCTGTCTCGCATGACTATCGTTACCCGAGGGGCGGACGACGTCATCGAGCAGATCACCAAGCACTTGAACCGTCTGGTTGACGTGGTCAAGGTGGTGGATCTGTCCGAAGGCCCACACATCGAGCGTGAACTCATGCTGATCAAAGTGCGGGCGGTGGGCAAGGAACGTGAAGAGATGAAGCGCATGGCGGATATTTTCCGCGGTCGCATCATTGATGTTACGGACAAGACATACACCATCGAATTGACCGGTGTTCAAGACAAAATTGCTGCTTTCATCAATGCGCTGGATCGTACGGCCATTCTTGAAACAGTGCGCACCGGGGTCTCTGGTGTCAGCCGTGGCGAACGAGTCTTAAAGCTGTAAGCCAAGGCTTTTTCAGGACATAATTACCGCTTTTATTCAAGGAGCTGCTTTTCAAGGCAGCTCCTTATAAAGGGTAAACACGGCCTGACGCTGTGTAGACCGCGGTGGCCCTGTTCTGAAAGTAATGAGTCAAGGTCCTTTTTGTGCCGCTGCTGCATGAGCGGCCATTCTCGAATTGCTGTTTAAGCGAAATTATTAAATTTGGAGCACCTGAAATGAAAGTTTTCTACGACAAGGATTGTGATCTTTCCCTGATCAAAGGCAAGACCGTTGCCATCATCGGTTACGGCTCGCAAGGCCACGCTCACGCCCTGAATCTGCACGAGTCCGGCGTTAACGTGGTTGTTGGTCTGCGCAAAGGCGGCGCTTCCTGGAGCAAAGCCGAGAACGCTGGCCTGAAAGTTCAGGAAGTGGCTGAAGCCGTCAAGAGCGCTGATGTCGTCATGATCTTGTTGCCTGACGAAAACATTGCTGAGGTTTACCGCAACCAGGTTGCTGAAAACATCAAGCCCGGCGCCGCTCTGGCATTTGCTCACGGCTTTAACGTTCACTACGGCCAAGTTGTGCCACGTGACGATATCGACGTCATCATGATTGCTCCCAAGGCTCCTGGTCACACTGTGCGTGGCACCTACAGCCAAGGCGGCGGCGTTCCTCACCTGATCGCTGTTTACCAGGACAAGACCGGCGCTGCTCGCGACGTGGCTCTGTCTTACGCATCGGCTAACGGCGGTGGCCGTGCCGGTATCATCGAAACTAACTTCCGCGAAGAAACCGAAACCGACTTGTTCGGTGAACAGGCTGTTCTGTGCGGTGGTGCGGTTGAGCTGATCAAGGCTGGTTTCGACACGCTGGTTGAGGCTGGTTACGCTCCTGAAATGGCTTACTTCGAGTGCTTGCACGAACTGAAGTTGATCGTGGACCTGATCTACGAAGGCGGTATCGCCAACATGAACTACTCGATCTCCAACAACGCCGAATACGGCGAATACGAGACCGGTCCGAAGATTGTTACCGACGAAACCCGCAAAGCCATGCGCCAGTGCCTGGAAGACATCCAGACCGGCGTGTACGCCAAGAACTTCATCCTGGAAAACGCCGCAGGCGCTCCTACCCTGATCTCGCGTCGTCGTATCAACGCCGAATCGCAGATCGAGCAAGTGGGTAGCAAGCTGCGCTCCATGATGCCTTGGATCGCCGCTAACAAGCTGGTCGACAAGTCCAAGAACTAAGTTTGATATCGGGGCAGTCCCATACGCTGCCCTGGTCTTGAGCCTGAACCGGCTGACGTCTTGCGGCGTTAGCCGGTTTTTTTATTGCTGCAAGAATTTGGCTTTCAGCGGCGCCTCTGCTGGGGCTAAAAAAAGGATGGAAGCGCCTTGTTTTCGTCTTATAGCCGTATCGGTGAGGGCGCGATAAAATGCAGTGCTTGGTTTGACCATCGTGCCCCTGTTGGGGTGGTGCGCAAGCGAGTTCGATAAAATCTACTGTTTATCCATGAACTCCCTGGCCGCAGGCCTCTTGGTCATTTCTGTTCGCTCTGGCTTATATATGCTGGAATTATTTGCACTCTGTAGCCTTGGGGACAATGCTACATTCGAGTGTTCAGTCCTTAGCATCAACTCTTAAAGCATAAATTATGCCCAATTTGCTCAATGATGAAACCCGTCGTCGGCGTAGCATCTATCTTCTGCCCAACGCATTTACGACCGCCAATCTGTTCGCGGGTTTTTATGCCGTTGTGCAGGCCATGAATGGCCGCTTTGAGGCGGCAGCCATCGCCATTTTCCTGGCGCTGGTGTTTGATGGTATGGACGGGCGGGTTGCTCGTTTGACCAATACTCAGTCCGCCTTTGGCGAGCAGTACGACTCCATGGCCGACATGATCTCCTTTGGTGCAGCGCCCGCGCTGGTCATGTACGTCTGGGCCATGCAGGGATTGGGCCGCTGGGGCTGGTTGGCTTCCTTTATTTACGTAGCTGGTGGTGCGCTGCGCCTGGCCCGCTTCAATACCAATATTGAAGTGGTCGACAAGCGCTTTTTCCAAGGCTTGCCCAGCCCGGCAGCCGCTGCGCTGGTCGCTGGCTTTGTCTGGCTGGCGGTGGACAACAAGCTGTCTCTGCAAGTGAATGTGATTCCCTGGGTTGCCTTTGGTTTGACCATTTATGCCGGCCTGGCCATGGTCTCCAACGCGCCGTTCTACAGCGGCAAGTCCTTTGCGATCAGACGTAGCGTGCCATTTTGGGTCATGCTGCTTTTTGTGCTGGTCTTCGTGTTTGTCTCTACGGATCCGCCGGTCTTCCTGTTTGGCCTGTTCTGCCTGTATGGCTTGTCGGGCTGGTTTGTGATGGCCTGGCGCTGGCGTCGAGCCCGTGCTTTGGCACGACTTCGGCGTGGAAACAACTAAAATCCCCGGCTTTGGCAGGCCAGCAGGCCGAAATGCTTAACGCCTTGTCCGGTTTTTCGTTATAATCGTTTGCTTGCACTTGGCCTGATGGGCCCGGTGCACTCAATCTCATTTTCAACACGTTAGGGCACCTCGGTCCTAACGCAAGTCTTAGAGGCTAAATAAAATGGCAGTTGCAGATATCAAAAAAGTCGATATCGTTTCCGAGTTTCAGCGTAAACAAGGCGATACAGGCTCCCCAGAAGTGCAAGTGGCTTTGCTGACCGCTCGCATCAACGAATTGACCGGCCACTTCAAGGCTCACAACAAAGATCACCACTCCCGTCGTGGTCTGTTGCGCATGGTTAGCCGTCGTCGCAAATTGCTGGATTACCTGAAAGGTCGTAATCCAGACGCTTACCGTGCTTTGATCGAAAAACTCGGTCTGCGTAAGTGATACCGGGGCTGGCTCCCCGCTAAACAACCGTGCATTCGGCGAACTGGTTTCGCTGTGTGCACGGTTTTTTTATTGTAAGGATTCTCCTAATGTTCAATAAAGTCACCAAGTCTTTCCAGTACGGCGAACATACCGTCGTTCTGGAAACCGGCGAAATCGCACGTCAGGCGTCAGGTGCCGTGCTGGTTTCGATTGAAGACACTGTTGTGTTGGCCACTGTTGTTGGCAAAAGCGAAGCGAAAGCAGGTCAGGACTTCTTCCCGCTGACCGTTGATTACGTCGAAAAAACCTACTCCGCTGGCAAGATCCCTGGTGGTTTCTTCAAGCGTGAAGGCCGCCAATCCGAGCGCGAGATCCTGATCTCCCGCCTGATCGACCGTCCACTGCGTCCTCTGTTTCCTGAAGGCTTCTACAACGAAGTTCAGGTCATCATTCACACGGTATCGGTCAACCCTGAAATTGATCCTGATATCGCTGCCATGATCGGCGCCTCGGCTGCCCTGGCTATTTCCGGCATTCCTTTCAACGGTCCTGTGGGCGCTGCCCGTGTGGGTTACATTGATGGTCAGTACGTGCTGAACCCATCCGCTACTCAGCTGAAATCTTCGGCTCTGGATCTGGTTGTGGCTGGTACCGAGCAGGCTGTGCTGATGGTTGAGTCTGAAGCCAAGCAATTGTCCGAAGAAGTCATGCTGGGTGGTGTGGTGTTTGCTCACGAGCAAATGCAAGCAGCCATCAACTGCATTCATGAACTGGTTGAAGAAGCTGGCAAGCCGGAGTGGGATTGGCAGCCTGCTGCTGTTAATGAAAGCCTGTTGGCTGCGGTAACCGCTGCTGCCGAAGAAGGTCTGACACAGGCCTACCAGACTCGCGAAAAACAAGCTCGTACCGAGCAAGTGCGCGCTGTTTACGCTCAGGTTAAAGAAACGGTCAAGGCTCAAGCTGAAGCCGCCGGTCAGGATCAGCCTGATATGGTTGCCGTCGAAAACATGATGTTCGACCTGGAAAGCAAGATCGTGCGTTCGCGTATCTTGAGCGGCGAGTCCCGTATTGATGGTCGTGACACCCGTACCGTTCGTCCTATCAGCATCCGTCTGGGCGTTCTGCCCCGTGCTCACGGTAGCGCCTTGTTCACGCGTGGCGAAACTCAGGCATTGGTGGTCACCACTCTGGGTACCAAGCAAGACGAGCAGATCATTGATTCGATTATGGGCGAGTACCGCGATCGCTTCATGATGCACTACAACATGCCTCCATTCGCCACTGGCGAAGCTGGCCGTTTCGGCGCTCCCAAGCGTCGTGAAATCGGTCACGGTCGTCTGGCCAAGCGTGCTTTGACTCCCTTGCTGCCAGCCGCTGAAGATTTCCAGTACTCCATCCGCGTGGTGTCCGAGATCACTGAATCCAACGGTTCCTCCTCCATGGCATCGGTGTGTGGTGGCTCCCTGTCCATGATGGACGCTGGTGTGCCTGTGCAGGATCACGTGGCTGGTGTGGCCATGGGTCTGATCAAGGAAGGCAACAAGTTTGCTGTGCTGACCGACATTCTGGGTGACGAAGATCACCTGGGCGATATGGATTTCAAGGTTGCCGGTACCGAGAAAGGTATTACTGCTTTGCAGATGGACATCAAGATCCAGGGCATCACCAAGGAAATCATGCAGGTTGCATTGGCTCAGGCTCACGAAGGCCGTATGCACATCCTGGGCAAGATGAAAGAGTCCATCGACGGTTCCCGTACCGAGATGTCCGAATTCGCGCCTCGCATGCTGACCGTGAAGATCAACCCCGAGAAGATTCGTGACGTGATTGGTAAGGGTGGTGCAACCATCCGTGCCCTGACCGAAGAAACCGGTACACAGATCGATATTTCGGATGACGGCACCATCACGATCGCCAGCGCCGATCTGGACAAGGCCCGCGAAGCCGAGCGCCGTATTAAAGAGCTGACCGCTGAAGTGGAAGTGGGTCAAGAATACGAAGGTCCTGTGATGCGTTTGCTGGACTTTGGCGCGATTGTGCAAGTGCTGCCAGGCCGTGACGGCTTGCTGCATATCTCCGAGATTGCCAACTACCGTATCGCCAATATCAATGACGTGCTGAAAGTAGGTCAGGTTGTTAAGGTCAAGGTCATCGAAGCTGACGAGAAAGGTCGTCTGCGTCTGTCGATCAAGGCTATCGGCGGTATCGAAGCTCAAGGCGGTCCAGCTGCTCCTGCTGCTTCCTGATAGCGCTTGCAGTCTGCTTGAAGAGAAACCCGCCGAAAGGCGGGTTTTTTGCGTTTAGCTGCTTTTTGGGAACATGGCTGCGTATCGGGTTGTGCCAAGAGCTGGAGGGTAATATGTTGGTGCTGTACCTGTGCTTGTTATGCCTGTGGTTTCAGCCGTAGCCTTAGTTGTAGTTGTAGTTGTAGTTGTAGTTGTAGTTGTAGTTGTAGTTGTAGTTGTAGTTGT